>Ga0181593_10000778_pt1 | contig 28137 bp, 25 predicted proteins | sample 071ome_19_FD_133756 | JGI IMG/M metagenome (GOLD analysis project Ga0181593, IMG submission 133756) | Coastal salt marsh microbial communities from the Groves Creek Marsh, Skidaway Island, Georgia - 071413AT metaG (megahit assembly) | ecosystem: Environmental > Aquatic > Marine > Intertidal...
AGATCGCCTATATGCTGGGTTTTTCCAGCCAGAGCGCGTTCTCACGCGCCTATCATCGCTGGTATGGCGTCGCGCCCAGTCGTGGGCGGGAATCCGTCCCTCATCCCGCGTGACCGACACTTAAGGTTTTACGGGCGCGGTGTTCAGGTATCCTGCCTGGAGGAGGGCCGGGCCGAGCCCGCAGCGGATTGGCGCCGCTCCACTGGATGTTCTCACGCGTAAGGTCGCTGACCGAACGGCAGCCGATCAGCGCCATGTTGCGTAGAAGCTCGTCCCGCAATATCTGCAGCGCTCGTTCGACACCCGCCTGGCCCCCCGCGGCCAGGCCATAGAGGTAGGGCCGGCCAATCGAACAGGCATTGGCACCCAGCGCCAGCGCCTTCAGAATGTGGGTACCGCGACGAATGCCGCCGTCCACGATCAGTTCCAGTTGATCCCCGACCTCGTCACGGATCGGGGCCAGGCAATCGATCGGAGCCGGTGTGGACTCGAGTTGCCTGCCGCCATGGTTGGAAATCATCACGGCCCGGGCACCGATCTCGACGGCCCGGCGCGCGTCCTCGGCTGTCTGTAAGCCCTTGATGACCAACGGCCCCGACCACAGCTCGGCCAGCCAGGCTGCGTCATCCCAGGTCAGGCTCTGGTCGAACTGGCTGTTCACATACTCCACGATCCCCATCGTGCCCGAACCAATGGCATCGACGCGATGGACGACGTTGGCCAGGGAAAAATCCGAGTCTCGCAGCAACTGCAGCATCCACCGCGGATGACGGGCGAAACTCCACAGCCCCCGGATTCCGAAGCGGGGCGGCAGAGACATGCCATGCACGAAGTCGCGTTCGCGATTGCCCGCCAGGGGCGTATCCACGGTCAGGCACAGCGCATCGTATTCGGCCGCCTTGCATCGTTCCACGAATTCGGCGGTAAGACCACGATCCTTGAAAATATAAACCTGGAACATCTTCGGCCCCGGTGTCGCTTCGGCGATATTCTCGATCGTGGCCGTGCCCATGGTGGATAGGCTGTACAAGGTTCCGAACCGCTGCGCCGCTCGTGCCACCGCAGGTTCCTTGTCCAGGTGGAACAGCCGTGACATACCGGTGGGCGCCATCACCAGGGGCAGGTCCAGCGGGATACCCATGAGTTCCGTGGTCAGGTCGATAGACGCGACATTGCTGAGATAATGAGGCCGCAGTTCATACTGCTCAAACGCCTGTGTGTTTCGCGCCAGCGACCACTCGTCGTCCGCTCCGCCGGCCATGTAATGGTATATCGGCGCAGGCAGGCGTTTGCGCGCCAGCGCCTCAAGGTCCCTGATATTCTGGCAACGCTCCAGCTTCACCGGGGTCCACCACGGGTCTCTGCCTGGCCTGCGGCCACTGTCTGCGGCTGGCGGAAACGATCGATTTCCGGCAACTCCTGCGCATAGGCCTCGACCTCGACCATGCAGCTGTGTGCGGTGGGTCCCTGCGCCAGGCGCGAGGTGCCACGGTCAGGTGTCAACACATTCGGATTACCGTGCACCTCCAGCGACTCCGGACATTCCGGGCTCTGAGCCTGGTACCAGGCGCCGGTGGGCAGCTCCACCGTGCCGCGGGCCAGCCCGGTCGCGCACTTCAATCCCGCGAGGCACGCTCCTCGCCCGTTGAACACCCGCACGACCTGGCCCTCTTCGAGGCCACGATCCATGACATCGGCAGGATGCATGCGCAGCGTCTCCCGTCCATGAATTTTCTCCGCCCGGCTGACATCAGCGTGATCGAACTGGCTGTGCAAGCGTGTTCTGGGCTGATTGGAAACGAGGTGCAGAGGAAACTGTTCGGCATCCGCCCAGGCCTGCTTGTCATACCAGCGGGGATGGCCCCGGCAATCCTCGTAAGCGAAGGCTTCGATGGTCGCTGAAAAAATCTCGATGCGTCCGGAAGGCGTGCGTAATGCGTGCCGATCCGGATCAGAGCGGAAATGTTCCAGGGTAAAGACCTGGTCGTCGACCTGGTCGCCGAAGTGAAACTGTGCTCCGGCCCAGAATTCCTCGAAAGGCGGCAGTTCGATGCCCTGGGCCGCCGCATTGTCGCGGGTAGTGGCGTACAGGTGCCGTACCCACTCCATCTCGTCCCTGCCTTCCGTGAAGGCGGACTCGAAACCCAGACGCGCGGCAAGACGGGTAAAGATGGCGAAATCACTGCGCCCATCTGCGTACTCGGCGACTGCCTGCCGCATGGGCGAGATATAGACGTCGTCACTGCCGCCGCCGAAGTCATTGCGTTCCAGCGGGACGCTGGCCGGGAACACGATGTCGGCGTGCCGGGCCGTCGCAGTCCAGAATGGCTCGTTGACGATGATGGTTTCCGGCCGTGACCAGGCGCGCCGGAGACGATTCAGGTCCTGGTGATGGTGAAAGGGATTGCCGCCCGCCCAGTAGATCAGGCGGACATCGGGATACTCGATGCGGCGGCCGTTGTAATCGATCTCCTCACCCGGGTGCAACAACATGTCGGCGACGCGCGAGACCGGAATGTAACGGTCCACCGGGTTGACGCCCTGCGGTAACGAGGCGAACCGGAAGGGTGGTCGACGACGGCCGCTGAATCCCATGTTGTGAATGCAACCATAACCGTACGCCACCCCGCCGCCCGGCAGACCAATCTGCCCCAGCATGGCGGCGAGCACCGTGATCATCCAGTAGGGCTGCTCGCCGTGCTCCTGCCGCTGCAGCGACCAGCTGATGCCAAGGATGGAACGCCCGGATGCCAGGGTTCTCGCCATGGCGCGGATCTCGTCCGCCGGGATTCCAGCGATGGCTGCGGCCCAGTCGGCACTCTTGGCAATGCCGTCCGACTGCCCGGTGAGATAGGGTTCAAACGCCTCGAAGCCGACGCAATAGCGGGCCAGGAAATCCCGGTCATGCAAGTCCTCCTGATACAAGGTGTGCGCCAGGCCAAGCATGATCGCAACGTCGGAGTTGGGGCGGCAGGCCCACCACTCCGCGCCAACGAAGTCGGCGATGTCGTCCCGCACCGGGGAGACATTGATGACCCTCACGCCGGCATCCCGCATCTTCCGCCACTGCGCCCCGGCGGAATGCGCGCCCAGCCCCCCGGCATTCACCTGGGTGTTCTTCATGGCCGAACCGCCGAAAAGCAGCATGGTCTTGGTATGGCGGGCGACATCCTCGCTGGTCGGCGCCTCGTACACCAGCTTCATGAACGGGATGCCGAGCACGTGCGGCATGATCACTTCCGCCGCCGCCGCGGAATAGGTATTGACCGATCGGGTATAGCCCCCGAACAGGTTCAGAAAGCGATGCACCTGGCTTTGCGCATGGTGGAATCGGCCCGCACTGCCCCAGCCATAGGACCCACCGTAAATGGCATCATTGCCAAATTCATCCCTGACCCGGGTCAGGGCGGCGGCGGCGAGCTCAATGGCCTGTTCCCAATCCACGGGCACAAAGGGCTCGACACCGCGTCCCCTGCCCTCGGACCGCCAGGAGTCCCGCAGATATCCTGCCCGCACCATCGGCTGCGGTATCCGGCAACCGGGATCCTGGGCCTGTAGGAGGGATTGTCCGATAGGCGTGGCTTCGATATCCGCCGGATACGGCAGCACGGCCGAGACGCGCCCTTCCCGCACCTCGACCTGGTAATTGCCCCAATGGGTGCAGGTCGGGACTCGCCGGGGTGCTTCAGAATAAGTCGATGTTGTCTTCAATGCTCACGGCCAGTGGGCGGCGCGCCAACCTGGCCACATCGGAAGTCGGCACCATGAACTCCCACAGTTCGGCTGGCATGCTGGAACCGGCTGGCCGCCGCCGATCGGAGTCCCAGTTCATGTTATCACTGCCCGCCAGTAGCGTCGTCGCCGCTTCGTGGTCCAGGCCCAGGTGCGTGGTCAGCTTGGTGAGCACTTCTTCTGTGAACAGTGCCCGGGCCTCATTCACCCCGGTCGTCCTGATTCCAGCATCCAGCAGAGGATCGCCCTGTTCCGGTTGACCGAACCACGCCAGCACCTGCGGCAAGCGGTGCCCCAGGGCCTTGGTCATCTGCTCGACCTCTTCCGGGGTCAGCGTCTTGAACCAGCCGTCGATGTTCAGACGATGGAAATAGGTTTCCTTGCCGAAGTGTGTCACGAGGTTGGCGAGTTGCAGCAGGTTGCCCTGCTTGAAGGTGGCCAGAAATCGCCACAATGCGGCTTCAGCCAGGTAGGCGCACAGGTAGAAATCACCGCGGTTCTGCGGCGGCTGATCGAGCATATGCATGTCGTGAATCTGCTCAACGGACCGTCCGAATTCCAACTGGTGCTCCGGCAGTTCGAGCACCTCCTCCATCATCCTGAACAGGGCGCGCGTGTGTCCCAGTTCGTCCTGCGACATTCCGGCGAAAGCGGTGGCATCGGTCAGCGTCCGGCTGTTGAGCATCACCTTGATGTACCAGTGACCGAGTTTCCACTTGCTGTCCGCCAGGCACAGTAATTCGGAAATCAGGCGCTTTCTGAGGGTGTCGTCGATATTCATCAGGTCGTCCTATTCGGGGATTCGATTTTGCCATTTCATCCAGCCGAAAGAGCTTTCGCAATCACGGCACTTGAACAGCACCTCGGAGACGGTGCCGCCAAAGGGGCTGACCACATGGGTTTCGGTGGATTCGCACCAGGGGCAGGCCACCTGCTCGTCGTACTCTTCGCTGAAGCGGCCTTGCGCCGCTTGCTCTCCCGAGCCCGTCACATCCGCCTTCATGCATACCCCAGAACATTTTCCGAACCGGCGCCGATGCAGCGGATAAATGCATTGCTGGGCGCGACGCACATCTCCACCCAAGGTTTTTCCGAGTAGGTCATACCCGCCTGCGCGGCCGCCAGCTCACGGTTCGGGGCGTAGACACAACCCACGTGCGACAGCGGGCCATCGAGTTTTTCCCGGGCGAATACCTCGTACATCTCAAAGCCGGAAGTATCTGACACTTTGCTCATGGGTGCTCCTAGATAACGTAACCGTGAACCCGGGCTCGCTCGATCGCCGTGGCGGCCATATCCGACTTGTCCCAGCTTTGGCCCCAGTCCACTCTGACCCGCACGCCGGTAACACCCTGCACAGCGCCCACCGTGGTGCGGATGTCCTGGCGGATCAACTCATAGGCCGGGCAACCCACGCACGGAAATACAATGGTGACGTCCACGCCTCCATCCGCGTCAACCTGAATGCCCCGGAGCATGCCCATGTCATGCAGATTGACGCCCATGTGCGGGTCCATGACGCCGCGCAGCGTTTCCTCGATCCGGGTACTCAGGCTTGCCACAGGGAATCCCCCCACTCTTCCCGCTGCAGGCGTTCGTAGGCCGCAGGCCGCATCGGGCCGCCGCGCTTCCAGGAGTTGATCATGTCATCCCATCCGCAGGACTCGCGCACCCATTCATGGGCCTCGTTGTCGGCCACCATCGGTACCGGGTGATCTTCGTTGATCACCCACTGGCGCGTCTCTTCGTCGAAGTGGGCGGGAAACTTGACGCCGTCCAGGCGCGACAGCCACTTGCAGGCGTTCTGCAGCCATTTGTTGCGCATGGTGTCGTTGGTCCATTTGCGGACCTGGTAAATCAACTGGTCGCTCATACTCTTCAGGCGATCGGGCCGGCCGTACCACTGGTAGCCCCAGGGAAACGTCCAGTCGATGGCGTCCTGCACCGCCTGCCGGGTTTCTTCGGAGTGGTTCCAGTAGTAATCGGTCCAGTAGGCGCCGTGGCGAAAATGAAAGGCTTCTTCAAAATTCACTTTCTTCAGGGCGCGGCGGTACGGGGCGAAGCTGCAATGCAACTCGATGTCCCAGGTGGTGTAGCGCCCGGAACGATCGAGCAGGGCCTGCATGACGACGAACTCAATGTAGCTTCGCACCGGGAATTCCATGATGGGGAAGCTGATGTAGCGCATCGGGTCCTCGTTGAATGCCTTTTCCTGCATCGAGACGCCGAAGCGCTCGAGCAGCATTCCCTGCTGGTGGGCATGGCCTACCTCGTCCTGGATCGAGGCCGAAATCGCGATCTTGGCGCCGAGATCCGGGCACTTGTCGTAACCGGTGTAGGCCCAGGTCAGGACGGTGACTTCGCCCTGGGCCGCGATGGTCAGGGTTTTCTCGAGCACCGCGCGGTAGCGCGGAGTGAGTTCGGCCATGTCCTCGATTAATTCGCCGGCATGGATGCGCCTCAGCAGTTGGGCTTCGGCCGGATCCAGCGACTCGTAATCGATCTGGGCGGAAATGTCTTCAGGGGCAGTTGCCATCACAACTCCTCGCTCTTGCTTGTCGATCCGGCCACACATACTGACCGGGCGGTATGTATCTTGGCAAAAGATGCAAAATAACGCAACATTTGCCTGGGTGGTTTCAGGCAATCAGCTGGTTTTCCAAGGCACACTGAATTGAAAACCGGACAAAAAGAGTCAGCGCCTGATTCCCTGCAGAATCATGTTGCGGGCGGAGCGGGCGAGCGCCGCACCGTCCAGTTCCTGTTCATGGCGGTACCAATGCAGCAGCAGGCCATCAGAAAACGCCATCAGCGTGTCCGCCATCTCAGTCGGCGCGGCATCCATTCTGAGGGTCCCGTCGGCACCGCCCCGATTGAAAATGGCCACCAATTCTTCTCTCATCTGCCGCCTGATGCTGTCGATCACGTCGAACGCCGGGCTGGCCTCGCCGTGGAATTCAAGCGATATCAGGACCGGCAGCAGCAGCTCGTCGCGGTTTTCCGCAGCAATGCGGGCGAGCCAGTTGAGGAATTGCGCGATTTTCTGCCGAGCCGGTTCGTCACTTTCTTCGAGTTGGCGGAAAAAAGGCCGGTAAAGCGTGCGTTCGGAACGTTCCAGCAATTCCGTCACCAGCGCCAGCTTGTCTTTGAAGTAGAAATACACGGCGCCCTTGGTCAGACCAGCCTTGCGGGCGATATCCGACATCGTGGTGGCCTGGTAACCACCCGAGACGAACAAGCTTAGCGCGGCATCCAGAACAGCTTCCGTGCTTTCCTGTCGTCGCTCGATATTGCTGCGTCGCTTTGGCTGCATAAATTCCACTTGAGCGGGTGCTTTTGCCCAAATATAAAAGTATCGGGCTGTCCGGTCTACTGACCGGTCAGTATACTTTCAGTCCATCACCATGGAGATTTCAGTTTGACGGACAAGATTGTCATCAGGCACCTGGACGACTTCCGGCAACTGTCCGGCAAACCCCTGTTCACATCAAAACCGATACAGGTGACCCGCGCGCGAATCGAGGAATTCTGTCGTTCCGTGGACAACGATGAGTGGATCCACTGGGATGAGCACCGCTGCCTGGAGGCCGGGCTGGGCGGTATCATCATGCCTGCATTCATGGGTCCGGCGCTGATGTCCCGGGCCTATTTCGACCACGTCGAATTTGCGGGCGTCGACGGCCTGTTCTCGGGCGTAAACCGGCTGCGACTGCTGCAACCGGTGCGCGCCGGGGAGTCTGTCTACCAGCAGTGGTCCGTAGGTGATGTGTCGGAGCGCAAGCGGGGGATTGCGGTGATATACCATGTAAGCTGGTTTGTCGAGGGGCAGGAGAATCCTGTCATCGTGGCTGAATATGTGTTGCGCTACTGGTAAATATCCATGAGTTTCGTGCAGGAAAGAAAGGTGCTTTTCGGTGATTGTGACCCGGCCGGCATCCTCTATACCCCGACGATTGCCAATTATCTCGTGGAAGCCTGCCTGGCCTTTCTCACCGAACGTCTCGGCGCGCCGGTGGAGCGCACCATGTTCAACCAGGGCGTTTCCCTGCCGGCCAGGGCGATGAATATCGAATTCCTCCGCTCAATGACCTGGGATGACATAATCCATATCGAAGTCGCCGTCGAAAGCCTCAGGACGCGATCCCTCAGCCTCGCCATCCACGGCCGCAACGATGCGGGTGAAACGGCATTCAGGGGGGAACTGGCCATGGTGTGTATTTCGACGGTTAACCGCAAAGCGGTCACCATGCCCGCAGCGCTCAAGCGAGCACTGGAATCCGACGACTGATCGAGAAACCGAAACGATGCAAACGACCACGCAGGATTTCACCCGTTATGGCTTCACGGAAGACCACCAGGCCGTCTATGACATGGTCTGGCGCTTCAGCATGGAGGAGCTGCACCCCCTGCTGGGGCGTATGGACCGGGAGGACTGGTTTCCGGAGGAACGTCTTCGCTCCCTGCACGAGGTGGGTTTGTTGGGCGTGACGATCCCGGAAGCATACGGCGGTCAGGGCCTGGACCTGGTCAGCCAGTGCGTGGCCGCGGAGGCAATGGCTTACTGGAATCACTGCTTCGCCATTTCATGGCTTGGCAGTGAAAACGTTTGCGCGCACAACATCGTGCGCAATGCGTCCGAGACGATAAAAAACAAGTATTTACCGAGACTGTGTGACGGCAGCGCCATTGGCGCTCTTGGCTGCACCGAACCCGGTGCGGGTTCAGACATTTTTGGCAGCATGAAGTCCGTTGCCGCGCGCAATGGTGATCAGTACCTCATCAATGGGCGCAAAATGTACATCACCAACGGCAGTATCGCCGATATCGTTCTGATTTACGCGCTGACGGACCCTGAACGCGGCGCCAAGGGTGTTTCCGCCTTTGTCGTCGAAAAAGACTTTCCGGGTTTCAGCGTGGCGCAGAAACTCGACAAGATGGGCTGGCGCGGCAGCCCCACCGCGGAGTTGGTGTTCGACGATCTGGAGGTTCCGGCGGCCAACCTGGTCGGTGATGAAAACGGTGGCGTTGCGGTGGTCATGAGTGGACTCAATATCGAGCGGGTGCTGATGTGCTTCTTCTCGCTGGGAGTGGCGCAGCGGGCCCTCGACCTGTCCGTCGACTATGCCCGGCAACGCAAACAGTTTGGCCGTCCGATCGGAGATTTTCAGCTGGTGCAGGCGTTGCTGGCGGACATGTATACCGATATCGAGACCATGCGTGCATTTTCCTACCAAATGGCGAAGGAAATCGCCGGCCTGGAAACCGGCGGTGGCGGCCGGGGCGAGGTCCACAAGCGTTCGGCGGCGGTCACCCTGCATAACGGCCGGGCGCTGAACCGGGTGCTGGATCACGGCGTGCAGGTTCATGGCGGCATGGGTTTCATGCAGGAAAGCGAGATCAATCAACTTTATCGCGGTGGCAAAGTGCTGGAAATTGCACCGGGTTCCACGCAGATACGGCAACTCATCATCGGTGGAGAGCTGCTGAAATGAACGCAGCCATCTTTCACTCGACAGCAGGCCGCAAACCATGAGCCAGAAGGCGCAGGAAATGTTTCCGCGGAGGCTGCGCAAATGCGTCAATATCGACGACTTGCGCCAACTGGCCAAGCGCAGACTGCCCTATCCCATTTTCGACCACGTCGATGGCGGCAGCGATGACGAGGTGACGCTGGCGGCCAATCAATCGGCCTTCGACCGATATTACCTGGTACCCCACTACTGCTCCGGCGTCGAGGAAGTCGACGCATCGACCACCGTGCTCGGTCAACCCATCGAATGGCCTTTTTTCGCTGGACCGGCGGGCGGGCTGAAGTATCTGCATCCGGAAGGTGAAATCGGCGTAGCGCAGGCTGCACACGAGCTTGGTACGGCATTTTCCATGTCGGGCTGGACCAATACGCGGCCGGAAGACATCTCCGCCGCCGCGCCGGATGGACCACGATTTTTCCAGTTACAACCCTGTCGTTCCCGTCAGGTCATGGATGACATGATCCAGCTGGCCGCCGGCAGCGGCTACGATGCATTGATCCTGACGGTGGACAATCCGATCCATGGCAACCGGGAACGCGACGCGCGCAGTGGCTTCGGCGTGCCGTCGAATTTCACGCTGAAAGCCTGGTTGTCGATCCTGAGCAGGCCGCGTTGGATGATCAACACCTTCCCGCTCCCTGGTTTCGGGCTGTACGACCAGTACATGAACTCACCCGACCGGGATCTGGCCTGGCTGGCGCATCAGCTCATCACCAATATCAGCTGGGACGATCTGGCCTGGATCAGAAGCCGCTGGGACGGTCCATTTGCCATCAAGGGCCTGGTCGCCGTGGATGACATCAGAACAGCGGTCGAATGTGGTGTTTCCGCCGTGATTCTCTCCAACCAGGGAGCGCGCCACTTCGATACCGCACCGGCCACGCTGGACATGCTGCCCGCGGTTGTCGACGCCGTGGGTGACCGGGTGGAAGTGATTCTGGATGGCGGCATCCGGCGAGGCACCGATGTGCTCAAGGCCATCGCCCTCGGGGCAAGGGCCTGCACGGGCGCGAGACCCTACTGTTATGGCCTGGCCGGCGCCGGGCGAGCCGGGGCAGAGCATGCGCTGGCCCTGTTGCGTGCGGAGGTCGAGCGCACCATGGTTTTCCTGGGTGCGGCATCGCTCGCTGAGGTCGGCACCCGACATATCATGCTGCGCCCGCTGGCCCGCGGAGATGACCCCGATGCTGCATAGCTATCTGTACCGGGTGCTCCTGATTCCCACCGCCGTATTTCTTTCCGTGATGTTTGGCGGCTCCTACGGGTCGGGCCGAGAGGTGATGGAATTCATCAGCCAGTACGGCCCCATGGGCGGCCTGTACTCGATGCTCGTGACCATGCTGACCTACAGCGTCATCCTGTTTCTGAGCTTCGAACTCGCCCGGCTGTATCGCGCCTATGAGTACCGTTCCTTCTGCAATGCGCTACTGGGCAAGGGTTGGTTCCTGTATGAAATCGTGATCCTGGTCGGCATGGTGATTGCGCTGGCCGTGGTGGGCAGCGTTGCCGGCACGCTCATGTACGACCACTTCGGTATTCCCATCTGGCTGGGCACGCTGAGTGTATTAGCCGTGGTCATTGTTCTCAATTACCTTGGCCGCGAGCTGATCGAGCAATCGATGATGGTCTCGGTGACGGCATTGTTCCTGGTGCTGTTCGCCGTCATGTATTTCGTTCTGAGCAGCACTCAGTTGTCGCTGACGGAAATCATGAATGATGCCTCGCCGAACTACTCAAGCTGGCGGGGCGCTTTGAAGTACGCCATCACCGGTACCGGGTTTCTGCCGCTGCTGCTGTACTGCGCACGGGATCTGAACACCCGTTCGGAATCGTTCGTGGCAGCGCTTGCGTGCGGAATGGTCGGGGTGCTTCCCGCGCTGGCATTTCACATCGCGTTCATGACCGAGTACCCGTCGATCACCCAGGAAGCCCTGCCGACCTACTTCATTTTCGCGAAAACCAGCCCGGGCTGGGCCCTGAGCCTCTACATGGTGGTGCTCTTCGTCCTGATCTGCCAGACCGGGGTCGGTGTGTTGCAGGGATTCATCGAGCGGCTGGACGCATGGCAGTTGCGCCGACGTGGCAGGCCAATGAGCCGGCTCGGGCATGGAATGACCGCCGGCTTCATGATGATCGCCAGCCTGGCGCTGGGGAGCGTCGGCATCGTCACTCTGATCCTGCAGGGTTACACCATCCTGTCGGCCAGTTTCCTCGTGGTTTTCACCATTCCCTTGCTGACCTGGGGGGTTTACCTGGTGTTTCGACCGGGGCGTCCCCGACCATAAAGATCAGCGCCACTCAAGGACGGCGTCACAAATGGCCTTCCGGCCCTGTTCATTCCCTGCCGCAAGGCTGAGCGTCACGCGGCCGGCTGCGGGATCAACTTTCGCCACCTCACCCGAGAAGGTAACGGTATCTCCCACCACGTTGAAGGCCAGCATTTTCATGGGCCCCAGGTTGGTGATCCGGCCCCCGGGACCCATCCAATCGCGGCACAGCCGCTCAAACATACCCATGAGAAAAAACGTATTGGCATAGGCATCGGATGCGCCGGTGGTCCTGGCCACGTTCCCGTCGTGGTGAATCAGGGACAGGTCGCGGTTGGCGCCTGCCTCCATCACCAGGCGCTGTAGCGTGATCGGGATTTGGATCGTACCGATCGACTGACCCACCTCGAGGTCCTGAATACTGCGCTGCGCGACCGTCATTCGGAATCCCCCGGCGGGTTGAAACGAAATATGACCAGCCTGGATATCGCCACGATCTCATCCCGCTGGTTGGTGTAGGTGTCCTCCTGGGTCAGGAATGCGCCGTCACCCACGCTCAGCGATTTTTTCGCGATATCCACCAGCCGGTGGGTAACCGTCAGCCGGTCACCGATATGCATGGGGGCATGGAATTGAACGTCCACGCTGGTGGCAAAACTCAGGGTACAGGGCGCCGGCACGTCGAAAATCACGGGGATCGGGATCTGGCGTGGCTCGTCACCTGCCTGCGCGGGCGGATCGCCCGGCTGCCAATAAGCCGGCAAGCCATAGGTGAACACCATGGTGGCCGGCGCCACGATGCCTTCGTATCCCGCCGCCTTGGCTGCTTCATCGTCGTTGTGAATGGCGCAATCGAACTCTTTCGGCTCCAGCCAGCGCCGGATGCTACCGGCTTCCACCGCATCGGCGCCCTCGGAAACTCGGATCACTTTGCCGAGGTAGGATTCGGTCTCTTCCCAGCTGCCGTATTTGCCCCAGGCAGGCTGACTCATGGGCGTCCCACCGGTGCAAAGAATGGCAGCGTGATTTCATCAGTAACGTCCTTGAAGACGACCTCTACTTCCATTCCGATTTCGACGGCTTCGGGATCACAATCGAGAAGGTTGGTCTGCAATCGAATGCCTTCGGGCAAGTCAACCCAGGCCAGGATGATCGGCAGGTCCTCGACGAACATCTGCTCCACGCCCTCATAAGTCACGGAGAAAGCGTACACCGTAGCCCGGCCGGAGGACTTGATCCACCCCAGGTCCTTGGACCAGCATTCCGGGCATTCTCGCCGTGGGTAAAAAATATTCGCATCACAGGCGTTGCAATGCTGCACCAGCAACTGACGCTGCCGGGTGCCTTCCCAGAAGGGACGGGTGAAGGGCTGGATCTCCGGCAGAGGCTTGGCGTAATCGCTCATCGAGATGACCTCCCGAAAATGGTGGTCGCGGTATTCATGACGGAGCCGCCGGAGGTGGTCAAAAGCGCAAACTCGCAGTTTTCGACCTGTCGTTCCCCGGCCTCGCCGCGCAGTTGCCTGACGGTATCGATGTAGAACGCCATCGAGACACCGGATCCGGTATGACCGCGGCCCGTGGCGTCGCCCATGGTGGTGCACGGCAGATCGCCGCCGGGTCCGCAACGGCCCTCGGCCCAGGGCCGGAATCCATCTCCCTCCTCGCAAATCCCATAACCCTCCAGTGCGCTGCACTGGGTAAACGGATAAGCACCGTAAATCTGGCGCAGGGCCATATCATCAATGGACAGGCCAGCGTTTTTCAGGGCCTCCTGGCTGGATTCGCGGTAGGCCTCGCGGAAGAACACATCGTCGCGCAAACTGGGTGTTGCCCCCGTGAACCGAACACCATGACCGAGCTTGTAGGCCGCCGGCCGGTCGAGTTCCCGTGCCCGTTCATGGGAAGTCACCACCAGCGCACCCCCCCCGTCAGCCAGAAAGTTGCATTCCTTGGCATGCAGTGGAGTCGATATCATGCGGGATTCCAGCACGTCGTCCAGGGTCACGGGTTTACCGTAAAAAATCGACATGGGATCCAACGCCGCCCAGCCACGCAGGCTCACGGTGACAGCCGCCATGTCTTCGGCGGTCGCACCGGACTCGTACATGTAGCGGTTGGTGATCAGCCCCATCGCGCCGTTGAAGGTGACGCCATAGGGATATTCCCATTGCTTGTCCAGCGGCGCAGTGGCGAAAAAATTGATCAGTTCCTCTACCGGGATGTCCGACTGCACGGTCGTGTGCGGCACCAGCACGTAATCCGCATGACCGCCATCGATGAACCATTCGGCCAGCCGCAGCGCGTTGGTGGTCGAGGTGCCGCCCGCGTTGGTCACGCAGATATCCCGGCAGCCTTTCATGCCCAGCTGCTCGGGAATTTTGCCCAGCGCCATGTCGAGGCTCATTTGCGCCTGCGCCATTGGATTGACGGAAATGACGGCGCCCACATCGTCCTTGCCGATACCGGCATCGCGGACGGCGCCGATACAGACATCCAGCAGAATATCCCAGCGTGATCTCTCCGGATCGCGTTTGGTCGGCACCTCGGCAGCGCCAATGATGGCCAGGCCCTTGTTCATGTTTGGTTCTCCTCGGTCTTCTGTTCCTGTCCGCGACAACCGGGGTCAGAATGCCGGAATGCCCGTCAGGTGGCGGCCGATCATCAGCTTTTGCATTTCCGCCGTGCCCTCGGTCACCGTGAGAATGGGCGCAATCCGGTATAGCTCCTGCACCGGGAACTCGAGCGTGATGCCGTTTCCACCATGTATGGCCAGCGCGTGCCGGGTCACGTCCACCGCCGCCTCTGTGGCGAACAGCTTGGCCTGGGCGACCTGCAAGTCGCTGCGCAGGCCGCGGTGTATCCGGTCCAGCGCCTGGTACAGCAGCAGGCGCGATGCCTCGATTTTCATGGACATGTCCGCCAGACGCTCCTGGATCAACTGGTTGGCGGCAAGGGGCTTTCCGAACTGCTTACGATCCTGCGCGTAGCGAATAGACTCCTCCAGTGCCCTGCGGGCGATACCGACCGCCAGCAGCCCCAGCAATGGCCGCCCCCCCTGCAACAGCTGCATCAGCCGCTTCAGCCCCTGACCGGGCGGTACGATCATACGATCGGCGGGCACGCGGGTATCCGTCAGAAACACCTGCGCCGTGGACTGGTCATTGAGTCCCATTTTCTCGATATCGGAGGTCGTGTAACCCATTTCTCGGTCGATCAGAAACAGGGCCAGGCCCCTCTCCTCCCCCTGCTCCGCCTGGGCGACCAGCACGATGAAATCGGAATAGCCGCCGTTCGAAATCCAGCATTTTTCGCCGTTGATGAGCCAGTCGTCACCGTCCTTGCGGGCCCGCGTCTTGATTTCGGCGATGTTGGAGCCGACATCGGGTTCCGAAATTCCGATGCACCCCATCAGGTCACCGTTGAGCAGGGGTGCGAGGTGAGATTGACGCAAATGTTCGGGTGCATCCTCCAGCAGCAATCCGGCTTCGGTCTGGATCAGTATCATGACCGCTATATCCGGGGAAACCATGGCCAGTTGCTCGAACAGCAAACCGGTGGTGACTTCATCGAGCCCCAGCCCACCCCGCTCCTCGGCGACCAGCCCGTTGCCAAGGCCAAAGGGGAGCATCAGGCCCAGGGCCTGCTGCATGGCCTCTTTTGGAATTTTTTCACCCTTGTGCCGTTCAGCGATCGGGCGGATCTCCGCCTGGAGAAACCGCGCGAATGAGTCGACGGCGAGTTCCTGTTCTTCAGTCAGTGAAAAATTCATGATTCATTTCTTCAGCGTGTTTTTGAAAACCTTACCGTCTTTCATGATCAACAGCAGGTTGGCTGCCGGATCACCCAGCAGGGAAATATCTTCCAGCGGGTTTCCCCTGACAATGATCAGGTCCGCCATGGCGCCGGCCTCGATGACGCCCAGCTTCCCGGGATAAGGATTACGCCGGCCGGAGAGTTCCAGCAGTTCAGCGGCATTGGCCGTTGCATGTTGCAATATTTCGACGGGCGTGAAAAATTTCGACCGGGCTTCGAATTCGCGCGTTTGCAGGGACGCCGACAGGGATTCAGGCCCGAATGAATCAGACGAGAATGTGGTCTTGATTCCGTATTTTTTGATATACCCCACCATGTCATGGGAGGCATCCACCACCATGCGGGCCTTCTGCAACTGCCATTCAGTGAGGAACTCCATTTCAAACACCATCTCCAGGATGGCGAACTGGGTGGACAGAAATACGCCTTTTTCGGCCATCATCCTCGCGCCTTCCTCATCCATCATGAAGCCATGATCGACGCTCATCACACCGGCCTCGACCGCCCGTCGGATGGCCGGGGCATTGTGCAGATGCGCGGCCGCATAGGTATCCCAATCTCTGGCGGCCTGTACGATGGCCCGCAGTTCATCCGGGGTGTACTGAATCGAATCAACCGGGTCGAACATTGATCCGACCCCGCCGCTACCCATGATCTTGATCTGCGTGGCGCCCTTGCCCAGGTTTTCCCGGGTCGAGGCAAGGACCTGCGGAACACCGTCTGCCAGGCGGAAAAACCCCAGCCGTTGGGCATTGGTGGCTGCGCCGCCAAACTCCGGGTGTCCATCCACCGGGCGCCGGAAGTCACCATGGCCGGCCGTTTGCGTAATGAATGCGCCGGAGGGGAATATCCTCGGCCCATCCACCAGGCCCTCATCCACAGCGCGCTTCAGGCCGAAGACCGGTCCGCCAAGATCACGTACTGAAGTGAAGCCTCGCAGCAGCATGTCGCGGCTGCGCTTGGCCATGGTGTGACTCAGGTAATCCCATGGCAGTTCCATGGACTCCGAAATACCGGCCGTTATCGCCAGGTGCACGTGCGTATCGATCAATCCGGGCATCAACACATGGCCGCTGCCGTCGATGATCTGGTCAAACGGGCCTTCCGGCCGTCGGTCATGCACGCCGGCAATCCGGGCACCCTCGATGACGACAGACACGTCCTTCTCGATACGGGCCTCGCGGCTGTCGAATACGTCGACACCCGTGATCAGAACCTGCCCTTCGCCTGCATGGGACCCTGGCGAATATAAACTGAACAGGGCACAAAAAGTGACGGCGTATTTCATGTTAGCCTCGTTGAAGAATTTCTCGAAAAGACACGATATCACTGGCCATCCCGATGTATTTGTCCGTATCGGCAAAGCGATGGTGGGAAAGGGGAAAGGGCGATTCTCCACCGTGACCGTCTGCATGCAGTGACCATGAGGGTGCACAAATTGAATGGCGGAAAACGTAACGGGCTTGGATACTTAAAAGGGGAAAGCGGTCTGTGAATGGACCGGATCGACACCAAAAAAAGTATCACCCTACTCGGAGTAGCCCAATTATGAACGCAGCAAAAGAGTCGCTATCACGTCGACCTTTAACCGCACTGATCAGCGCCCTGATATGGGTCGGATTGCCCTCAATGACGCTGGCGCAAGACGATGCGGAAGGCCTGAAACTGGAAGAGGTCACAGTCACGGCAACCAAGCGCGAACAATCGATTCAGGATATTCCGATTTCGATTCAGGCAATCACAGGCGAAGCAATCGATGACTTTGCCGTGACCAATATCCAGGACCTCTCCGCCAGTGTGCCCAACCTGATCATTGGTTACGGCATCACGGCTCAGTCGGTGAGCATTCGAGGCCTTGGATCGGGACAGGACAGAAGCTTCGAGCAGTCCGTTGGCATGTTTACAGACGGCGTCTACCTGCCGCGAAGCCGGCAATACCGAAATCCCTTCTTCGACGTCGAGCGGGTGGAAGTGATGCGTGGGCCCCAGGCAGTTCTGCAGGGACTGAACTCGACTGCTGGAGCCATCAGCGTCATTACACGTCGGAACCAGGGTGGTGACGAATTCGGTGCAGACTTCATGGCCAATGCGGAGCTGGACTACGGCGGTTACGGCTTCACGGCTACGCTGGGAGGAGGGCTTGGAGAGAACTTTGGCTTGCGTGCCGCGGTCAAGTACACCGACTACGATGGCTGGTTCACCAACGCCTTTGACGGCTCGGACATTGGCGATTCAGACGACACGCTGGTCCGTGTGACCGGGGTCTGGAGCCTGTCAGAAGCAGTCACCCTGACCGGCCGTGTAGAACGCTCCGAATTCAACGTCGACGGCGGCCCGGGCGAGATTTACGGCGGCATCGCCGGCATTCTGGAGCCGACCGATGGCATTGTAAACTGGCAGCAGACCACAGATGCAACCCTGATCGATACCTTTGGCGTTTTCCCCATGTCTTCGCCCGGCGTGGAAAGCGAGTACGACCTGTACAGCCTTGGGCTCGACTGGGAAACCGACGGCGGTACCCTGTCGCTGCTCGCTGCCCGCTCTGAATTCACCTATGACACGGTTCTGGATCTGGACACCACTTTCCTCAATGTCATCGATGCTGCAATCGACGAGGACTACGAACAGACCAGCTTCGACGCCAAATGGGTGTCAGGCGGCGGCGGAACCCTGGACTACATCCTGGGCGTTTACTACCACGATACCTCCTTGCGAAATGCGCAGCCCAATGTGTATGGGCAGGCTGCGTTGGGCGAAGGCCTCGCTCTCGAGGCCACGGGTATATTCGAGATCGACTCTGAACTGATTTCCCCCTACGCCCAGCTGACCTTTCATGTGTCGGATAACTTGCGCCTGATTGCTGGCGCGCGTTATTCCGACGAAGACAAGGATGTGTACCGTGACTCACGTTGCTTCCTGGGAATCGTACCGACCGCCACCCTGGTGCCGGCACCCGACGCCCTCGCGGCAGCGCTGTGCCCAAGTGCTGCTCTGAACGGTTTCACCGATTCCCGCTCCTCATCGAATTTCATGCCTGAGGCGGCCATTCAATGGGAGTTCTCTGACACCACCATGTTGTACGGTAAACTCAGCGACAGCGCGAAGGCGGGTGGATTTTCAAGTTCCACCAACTCCTCGCGGGACGACCTGGAATATGGAGACGAGAGTGCGCTGGGACTGGAAGCGGGCCTGAAATCGCGCTCCAATGACGGCCGACTCGAATGGAACCTGACCGCTTTCCGCACGGAATTCGATGACCTGCAGGTGAACTCTTTCCGCGTGGAGACCATCGACGGTATCGTCAAGACATTTCCCAAAATCACCAATGCGGCCAAGGCCATTTCCCAGGGCGTCGAGGGAGATTTTCGATGGGCCGCAACCGAATGGCTGACGCTGGGCGCTTCCGCCGCCTGGCTGGACGCCACGTATGATAACTTTACCGATGGCAACTGTAATAGTGTCAACGCGACACCGTCGGGCGTCTGTGACCTGACTGGCTACGCGCTTCCCTACGCGCCCGATTTCCAGGGTACCGCATCGGCTGACATGCTGGTGCCGCTGACCGGCAACCTGAATCTGGTCGGCGGGCTGTTGTTGTCCTACAGCGACTCATACCTGACAGAAGGAACTCTTGACCCCAACATGGTCCAGGACTCTTACACCCGGGTGGATGCCCGCCTCGGCATCGCCGCCGGCGATAACCGATGGAGCATTTCCGTCATCGGCAAAAACCTCGGTGACGAAGTCGTGATTGGCAGTTCCCAAGGATTCGGCTCATATAACCTCGCCTACGCGGAGCCGCCGAGAACCATTTTTCTGCAGGGAACTCTGCGCCTCGGCAATTGAGCACGATGGCCCCGAGCCAATTCAGAGCCCCCGTGATCGGGGGCTTTTTTTTCTGCTTCGCGCTCAGCGTGTTGGCTGCCGCGCCTGGTGCAGATGAGTTTGATGGCTGGAATCGTTTTTCCGAGTACGTCGCGGTAGCCGACGGAACGCGACTGGCAATCGACTATTTTCGGCCCACGAGGGCTGGTGAACTGCACGAACAACCACTGCCCGTCGTTTGGCGGTTCACACCATACGGCCGCTATCTGAATCCGATTGACCCTGCCAATCCGCATGCTCTGCCCTCGGGTGGTGCCGGTCTCAACAGCCCGGGCGCGCTGGAAGCCTTGCTGAGAAGCGGCTACGTGGTCGCGGTGGCAGACGTCCGTGGCTATGGGGCGTCTTTTGGTGTCAGTGAGACATGGCTTGGACCCAAACAGGCGGAAGACGCGCGGGACATCACAGACTGGCTCGCCGCGCATTCCTGGACGACCGACAAGGTAGGCATGATGGGTCTGTCCTACCTCGGCTCAGTGCAGTACATGGCCGCATCCCGGGCCTCGCCCCATCTGAAAGCGATTTTCGCGGCCATGGCGCAAGTCGACCACTACGAAACCTTCATGCTCAACGGCATCTACCGGCCCGACCTGGCCCCGGCCTGGGGCCAGCTTAGGGCCGCGCTCGATTTTCCGGGCGCCGAAACCGTTCGGGGCTCCGTCGCTGCCGTGGAGGCCGACACAGACCGTTCACAGATTCAACAAGCTGCACTGGCGCACCGCCACAATCGCGACCTCGGCCAGCAGATGGCCCGACTGGCCTTCCGTGACAGCATCGATCCGGACACGGGGCGGCGTTGGCATGTCGAGAACAGTGCCTGGAACTACCTTGACCAGGTGGAGGAGTCCGGTGTTGCCATTTATCACTGGGCCGGCTGGTGGGACACCTACTGCAAGGGACAGATACTCGCCTTCAATTATCTGTCCAACCCCCAGAAACTCCACATCGGCCCTTACTTTCACACCGAGCACTTCGGCATCGATATCTACCGTGAGGCTGTTCGCTGGTTCGATCACTGGCTGAAGGGCCGGGACAACGGTATTTCACGCGAGCCTGCCGTGCGCTACTTCATTGCGGGTGAAGACCCGGCCGCGGGTTGGCGACAGGCGGATAACTGGCCGCCACCTGGCATCGAAGACAGCGTCCTGCACCTGAGTTCCGGTTCCCTGCTGGCCCACCAGGCATCGCCGGTGCCGGGGACAGACGACCTGAAAGTGGATTTTACGGTGACCCTGGGCGGCTACCTGGACCGAAACAATGGCGTCTTTCGGCAGGCTGCTTGTGCCGATCGCACGGAAGCGGACCCCGTCTGCTTCGATCATTCGGGATATCCTGACCTCGCGCGGTCCTACGACGCACGGTCATTGTCGTATACCACTGCGCCGCTGAGTCAAGACCTGCGGGTGCTGGGGCAACCTGTAGCCACGTTTTGGATTTCGTCGAGCACAGACGACGCCGATATCTACGTGGTGCTCGAAGAGGTCGATGAAGAGGGGTTTTCCCGGTTCGTGACCGACAACGCCTTGCGGGCTTCCCATCGGGCCATCGGCGAGTCACCCTTCGCTACCAAGGGCGTGCCCTGGATCAGTAATCTGAAAAAAGACGCCGCCGGCTTGCCCGGGACACCGGTCAGAGTCGCACTGGACCTCAAGCCCGTCGGCAACCTGTTCGAGCAAGGTCACCGGATTCGCCTGACCATTGCCGGCGCGGATGCCGCCAACGACCACGTGGCCGGCCCGGACTCAACCCAGGTGCTCAGCCTGCACCGGGGCGGGCCTTACGATTCGCATTTGACGCTTCCGTATCTTGCGCTTGAACCCGAGGGCCAGGCGGCTTGGTGAAACAATGGCCCGCAGATCGCGCCACCTGATCGGCCTGCTCCACCTGACCAGTGCGGTGCTCCGAATGACCAGACAGCCCGAATGGCTTACAACATACTGAATTCAGCCTCAAGGTGAGATGAATATGCACGTAAACAGTGACTCGTCCGGTCCGGGTCCGGAGCAGCGATTGCGGGAACTCGGCCTGACCTTGCCCAAACCCTTTCCCCTGCCGCCCGGCGTGGTGATCCCGATTGCCTGGGTCTGCGTCGACGGCCATCGCGTGCTGACGTCCGGTCACGGGCCGCAGGCGCCGGATGGCTCCCTGGCTGAACCCCTGGGCAAGCTGGGTGCAGAGCTTACGCTGGAACAGGGCATCGAAGCCGCCCGGCTGACAGCTTTGTCGATGCTGGGAAGTTTGCAGCGGGAGCTCGGCAGTCTCAATCGGATCAAGCGCTGGGTGCGCGTGTTCGGCATGGTCAATGCCACGCCCGATTTCGTTCAGCACACGCCCGTGATCAATGGTTTCTCCAATCAGATTGCGGAAGTTTTTGGGTTCGAGTCCGCCAGTGCAGCCCGCTGCGCCGTTGGCATGTCCAGCCTGCCGATGGGCATGCCGGTGGAGATCGAGGCTGAGTTGGAACTCCTCGAGTAATCATCATCGTGTCGTCGCCCAGCGCCTCACTGACGGACAAATATACTTTCGACTCCGGCCGAATCTACCTGACCGGAACGCAGGCCCTTGTCCGCTTGCTGCTGGTGCAACGAAGGCGCGACCTGGCAGCAGGTCTGAACACCGCGGGCTTTATCTCCGGGTATCGGGGCTCACCCATGACCGTGGTCGACCAGGAACTCTGGCGCGCACAGTCTGAACTCGACCGCCACCACGTGAAATTCTGGCCCGGCACCAATGAGCACCTGGCTGCGACATCCGTATGGGGCACGCAGGGGGTGCACTTTTTCGGTGACCAGAAATACGATGGCGTGTTTGCCATGTGGTATGGCAAGGGTCCGGGGCTGGACCAGAGTCTCGATGCCATTCGACAAGGCAATTACCATGGTTCCGCGCCTCATGGGGGCGTCCTGATCCTCTCCGGCGACGACCCCGCCATGCGCTCCACGGTGGACGCATATCATTCCGAATTGCTGTTTGAAGATTTGCTGATGCCGGTGCTTTATCCGGCCGATGTCCAGGAAGTGTTCCTGCTGGGACTGCATGGCATTGCGCTGTCACGCTTTTCCGGCGCCTGGGTCGGCTACAAACTGATTCCGGAAACCATTGAGACCGCAGCATCGATTCGCGCCGATCATCAGCATCTGCAAATCAGACTGCCCGACTTCGTGATGCCCCCCGGCGGACTGAATTCCCGCAATCCCGACAACATTTACCAACAGGAAGCACGGCTGCGCCAGTTCAAACTGCCGGCAGCCGTCGCCTACGCGCGCGCGAACGGTCTGAACCGCGTGACCCACGATGCTCCCCAGGCACGGTTGGGCATTGCCGCCATGGGCAAGACCTGGCTCGATGTGTTACAGGCCCTGCGCGACCTGGGCTTGACCGAGCAGGACCTCGAGGCGCTTGGCATCAGAATTCTCAAAGTCTCGATGCCATTTCCGGTCGATGAGGCGACCTACCGGGAGTTTGCCGACGGACTGCAGGACATCCTGGTCATCGAGGACAAGCGCGACCAGATCGAAAACGCCCTGCGTAAAGTCTGTTACGCGCTGCCGGAGCACAGCAGACCCCGGATCACGGGGCGCCATGACGAGTTCGGACAGCTGCAGGTACCCAATTTTGACGATCTGAGTCCGGACGTTATCTCGCGCGTCATTGCCCGGCGACTGGGCGACCGGGCGCCTGAATCGGTGGCGCAGCGAATCGGCTTTCTGGACGCACAGGCGAGAGGCCGCAGCGACCAGCCTCCCCTGAATATCACACGCCTGCCCTATTTCTGCTCCGGCTGTCCGCATAACACGTCGACCCGTTTGCCGGAAGGCAGCCGGGGCAATGCCGGCGTCGGTTGTCACTACATGGCGACCTGGATGGACCGAGGCGTGGCCACCTACACCCAGATGGGTGGAGAGGGCATCCCATGGATTGGCCAGGCTCCTTTCGTCGATTCAGATCATGTATTCCAGCAGTTGGGCGATGGAACCTACTATCACTCCGGTTCCGTGGCGATCCGGGCCTCCATAGCCGCCGGTACCAACATCACCTACAAGATTCTATACAACGACGCTGTGGCCATGACGGGTGGTCAGGCGGTCGACGGCCAGTTGACGGTCCCACTGATCACTCGCCAGGTTCGTGATGAGGGCGTGGATCGCATTGCCGTGGTGACCGACGAGCCGGAAAAATATGATGACGCTGATGGACTGGCCGGGGGCACGACCATTCATCACCGCCGGGAACTCGACCTGGTCCAGCGCGAGATGCGCGACATCGAGGGCGTGTCGGTGTTGATCTACGACCAGACCTGTGCGGCCGAGAAGCGTCGACGTCGCAAGCGCGGCACCTATCCTGATCCCGCCAAACGCTTGTTCATCAATGACCGCGTATGCGAAGGCTGCGGAGATTGTGGCCAGCAATCCAACTGCATCTCTTTGTTGCCTCTGAAGACGGTATTCGGCACCAAGCGTCAGATCGACCAGTCGTCATGCAACAAGGACTACAGCTGCAACGAAGGGTTTTGCCCCAGTTTCGTCACCGTAGTGGGCGGGCAGATACGCAAGGGATCGGGTGTTGGCGGCTTTCCGCCGGCGCTGGAATCCGTTCCGGAACCCGAGTCCATGCCTCTGGCCGATCCCTACGGTATCCTGCTGTGTGGTGTGGGCGGCACCGGCGTAGTCACGCTGGGCGCCATCCTGGGCATGGCGGCGCATCTGGACGGCAAAGAAGTCTCCATCGTTGACCAGCTCGGTTTTGCCCAGAAAGGCGGCCCGGTGCAGACACACGTCCGCATCGGCGGGTCCACCGCCATCCATGCGACCCGTCTGAATGCGGGCAACACCGACCTGCTGATCGGATGCGACAGCCTGGTGGCTGCCAGCGATACCGCCCTGGCGACAACCGCCCGCGGGCGCAGCTTCGCCCTGATCAACACGCACCAGACCATCACGGGGGACTTCACCCGCGACCCCGACCTCGAGTTTCCCGCACAACGGGTCGAAGAACGCGTGCAGATGGCGCTCGGAGACAACCAGGTCGAACTGCTGAACGCCACGGAAATGGCACGCGCACTGCTCGGAGATACGCTGGCGACCAACCTGTTTCTGCTCGGTTACGCCTGGCAGTGCGGTCGCGTTCCGGTGAGCGATGCATCGGTGCTCGAGGCCATCGCACTCAATGGGGTTGCTGTTGAATGGAACCAGCAGGCATTCGGATGGGGGCGTCGAGCCGCCCACGATCCGGTCACGGTCCGGGCCACGCTTCAAGGGCAGTCAGGTTCTGATCAGCGGCGTGAACCGGAAACGACCGAGGCGCTGACCGATCTGTTCGAACAGGAACTGGTTTCCTACCAGGATCGACTGTATGCCAAGACCTACCGTGACCTGGTGGAGCGGGTCCGCGCGCGGGAGACCGCAACTGCGCCCGGCAACGGCGAACTGACGCTGGCTGTCGCACGAAATGCCTACAAGCTGATGGCGTACAAGGACGAGTACGAAATCGGCCGGCTGCATTCAGACCGGTCGTTCCGGGATCAGTTGCAGCGCACTTTCGAAGGGCGCTACCGATTGGAGTTCAACTTGTCGCCTCCGCTGTTGGCGCGCAGGGACAAGGCGACAGGGCGACCTCGCAAGATGCGCTTCGGCCGCTGGATGATACCGGTATTCGCGCTGCTTGCCCGCCTGAAATTCCTGCGAAAAACGCCGCTCGACCCGTTTGGCTGGACGGCTGAGCGGAGGGCAGAAAAGAAGCTGATCCAGGCCTATTCAGCAACGATCGAAGAACTGCTGGATGCCCTCGACCCGCAGAATCATGAACTGGCCGTAGAAATTGCCGGCTTACCCAAGCTCATTCGGGGCTACGGATTCATCAAACAGGAAAGCATGCGGACCTATGAGCAGGAACATCAGGGTCTGATGGACGCCTGGCGGACGCCAAAACACCGGGCCGAGGCCGCCTGACGCGGACCTGACGAGCCGGTCGTGGCGGGTCATCCTTGCCTGGTGGTGAACGATTCGACTTCGGCCGCGCTGAGCCCCCAACTCTTCAGCACGTCTTTTTCCGATGGTCGCTCGCCGGCAACACTCTGGATGGTCGATTTCGTCCTGGAAAATCTCGGTGCAGGCGCAGGTTGCCGGATGCCATCGATGTCGACAAAGGTTTTCCGCGCCCGCATGTGCGGATGATCCGGAACTTCCGACAACTCCAACACCGGTGCATAGCAGGCATCGGTACCGACCAGCAGGTTGCTCCATTCCCGGCGGGTCCTGGTTTCGAAGACCGCGGCCAGCCTGGCTTCGATGGTGGGCCAGTACTCGGGGTCGTTCTGACGCGTGGTATCGATGTCCCCGATGCCCATTGCTTCGAGCAACTGAACGAAAAACCGGTTTTCCACTGGGGCGACCACCACGAACTTGTCATCGGCGGTCCGATAGCACCTGGCAAACGGCGCGCCTCCATCCATCAGGTTGGAGCCGCGATGATCCCTCCACATGCCGCCGGCTCTCAAGCCATAAATTGACGTCATCAGGGACGCAACGCCGTCGACGATGGCGGCGTCCACCACCTGACCCTGGCCCGATCGCGAAGCTTCCAGCATGGCCGCCAGCATCCCCATGGCCAGGTAAAGGCTGCCGCCCCCGAAGTCGCCAATCAGGTTGAGCGGATAGACTGGGTCGCCGCCTTTCTCCCCGATGCACCCCAGGGCGCCGGCCAGGCCGATGAAGTTGGGGTCGTGCCCAGCCGAATCGACCCAGGGGCCCTCCTGCCCCCAGCCCGTCACGCGGCCATATACCAGCTTCGGGTTCCGCGCCAGACAAATCTCGGGCCCAAGACCGAGGCGCTCCATGACGCCGGGGCGAAAGCCTTCGAACAATGCATCGGCCTCCTTGCACAGGCGCAACACGAGCTCAACGCCCTGACTGGTCTTAAGGTCCACTGTCACGGTGGGTCGGCTGCGGTTCATGAGGTCGAAACGCTCGGGCATGGCGATGCCCAGATCCCCCGTTACAGGCCGTACGAGCCGGATGACCTCGGCGCCCATGTCTGCCAGCAGCATGCCACAGAACGGCCCAGGGCCGATGCCGGCAATCTCGATGATTTTGAATCCAGTCAGCGGACCCATTATTCAATCCATTCGGTGCGGCCATGAACCGGCCATTGAAAATGGCGTGTCCGATTCATTCAGGCCGCCGGCATTGCTCGCCGCGGCAACCACGTCCCGGCAGTGTGAAAATGCGAAGATCGGAAATTCTCTTCCCAGTTGTCGGCACAGTTCAGTTTGCATGATTTCTCGATTCTGGAACCTGCGGAGTTGTGTCGATATTCAGGGATTCATTATCTGTGACTCACCCGGTCCCGCATTTACCCCAATCTGCACAGAAGCAACCTTCAGCGGCAATCACGAGCACTCGGGGCTGGGTGCAAATCGGCTCAGCGGCTTCCGGCGAGGACTTCCTGGCGATACTTGCTGGGGGAACATTCCGTCCACCGCTGGAAAGCACGCGAAAAATTGCTGCAATCCGAAAAGCCTAGCAGATAGGCGATTTCACTGACCGAGATATCGGCTTGGCGCATGTACTGCTCGGCCAGCCCATGTCGGGTCTCGTCGAGCAGTTGCTGGTAATTCGTGCCTGATTTAGCCAGCCTGTTGTGCAGCGTTCTGACGCTCATGTAGAGCGCACTGGCCACCTGCGACTTGCTGCATTCTCCGGATGGCAGCAATTCGATTAACTTGGCGCGCACCTGCGCCGGCACATTGGCGCGATCCATTTTTGCGAGGAACCTAACCACCACCTCGTCGTTTTGCCGGGCGAGCTCTGCATTTGCTGCAGGCAGCGGCTTGTCGAGATCGTCCAGGTCCAGCCAAATGGCGTTCCGCTCGGAACCGAACTCCAGGTGTTCCCCCAGGTATTTTCGGTACATGCGCTCTTGGCCATGAATGGCATCGTGCATCAGCTGGACTCTGGCCGGCTGGTAGTCGGGCCGATGCATGAATCGAATGAACTTGATGACGGTTGCGAGGTTGCATTCGCGAATCACCCTTGCTGCTCCGGGGTATTGCTCTGCGGAGCCGAAAAAGCGGTATTCGAGAACTGCGTGCCGGCGCTCTTCCGTGACGGACATGACCGCATGCGTCGCGATCAGCGAATAATATCGTTCCCAGCGGTTGATATAGGACCGCAGGGTGCTGCTGGAAAGCAGCGCAAAACCAAGCGCGTTGTAGGTCGTGGGATGAATATACTCTGATGCCATCAGCCCAAAACCAGGCGCACCACATCGTTCGTAGGCGAGCTCAATAAACGAGCAGAAGGTGTCGGTGTCGATGCGGTTGCCCGAAACGCTGAACTCTGAGACATTCAGGCCGGCGTCGGACAGGATGCTCTCAGGATCGTTTCCGCATTGACGGATGGTCTCGTAGGCCGCCAATGCGCCCGCAGCGTAGCTCGATGTCCTTTCGAGGGTATTGGCCATAATGCTCTATTATAGAACCAGTCAGTAGGGCCGCCAACGGCAGCCCAAACTGCGCTGGCCACAATTCGTGAACCCGGTTTTCGCGCGGCGAAAACTTGGCTGGATCAGAACCCCGTGGCGGCGATATTGGGCTTTATCGGCCTCGATCGCATGGATAACGGAAATGGATTGGGCGATGGCTGCGGGGAAAGACTGGAATAAAGAACGGGAGAACTCGTAGCGATCCCTCTCGTTCCATATTTAACCCACCCTTGCGGTGGGTTAAATGGTGGGCCGTGTAGGGATCGAACCGCCAGCGCCCCAGGAAATCAAAAAGAAACGGCCCGGCAAAGCGCTGGCTGCGGGGAAAGACTGGAATAAAGAACGGGAGAACTCGTAGCGATCCCTCTCGTTCCATATTTAACCCACCCTTGCGGTGGGTTAAATGGTGGGCCGTGTAGGGATCGAACC
>Ga0181593_10000782_pt1 | contig 28080 bp, 4 predicted proteins | sample 071ome_19_FD_133756 | JGI IMG/M metagenome (GOLD analysis project Ga0181593, IMG submission 133756) | Coastal salt marsh microbial communities from the Groves Creek Marsh, Skidaway Island, Georgia - 071413AT metaG (megahit assembly) | ecosystem: Environmental > Aquatic > Marine > Intertidal zone...
ACAAGAAGTTGTTCTTCTGGGGCATGGAGATGGTGCTGATCTACTGCAGCGGTACTCCCTGACCAATCCAATCGATGAAGAAATTCGAAAATCCAGGCAAGTCCCCGTTCGCTACCTCCTGTACGGCGCAGACTCCTATTTCTATCCAGACAGCAAACTCCCCTACCCCTATGGACTCCAAAGCCGTCCGACTTATTCCAAAACACTTGATGAGAAAACCATCATTCAAAACGTCCATTTCCGGTCCTCACACATTCTCGTAGGTACTGAGGATTTACAGATAACGGACCATTCCACTCATGCACTCAAGCAAGGAGGTTCAAGAGTTGAAAGGGCGATCCAATACCTCACTCAACCCAATCTGGCCAACACCACACTCACCACCCTGGAAGGGGCAGGCCATAATCTGGATCAACTCTTTCAAAATCCTGCGGCCATTTTTGCCGTGTTGGGTAAGACGGCACCAGACCAGGATTCCGATGGGTGGGCAGATCTTGATGAGCTATCTCTCTCCTCGGACCCCACTGACCCAACCTCCTTGCCCGAGAGGATTCTTCACACATACAACCTGGTCCAAGGTGAAGGAGGGGAACATAATTCAATGTTTCAGGTTTCCGGGGATCAACTCTCCACTTCTCAACCGTTGGATTTTGAATCGACGCCCACTCCTTCCATTCGGGTCGAAGTAACCGACCCTGGTGGCTTAACCTATCAGGAGGTGATCAAGTTGGAGCTTACCGATAATAATGATCCTCCGCTTTCCATTACCCTTGAAACGCCTACCATTCCTGAAAATCAACCCATCGATACCCTGGTTAGCCTGATAACCGGAGTCGATCCTGACCACCGGGACAAATTGATATTTTCCTTAGTTGACGCAGGTGAAACCCGCTTTGCCATCGCGAAAGAACGGCTGCTCCTGGCCAAGACCTCCTTTAATTTTGAAGAAGCTCAGGAACACACGATCATAGTACGAGCAATGGACTTGGCTGGATCTTATGTCGATCAGGAGGTCACCATCCGGATTGCGGATGTGAATGAACCCCCAACAGGCCTTGCTGTATCTTCCGCAACCATCCAGGAAAACTTACCCAAGGGCTCTGACATTACTGAATTTCTTACGAGCGACCCCGACCTGGAGGACACCTTTGCCTACAGCCTTGTGCCTGGTGAAGGCAGTTTCGATAATGACTCCTTTCGCATTTCCAAAAAAGGCTTACTCCAAACCGCCACAACCTTTGATTTTGAAGGAAAGAAAAAGTACTTTATCCGGGTTCGAGTCACGGACGCAGGAGGCAATATTCTTGAGCACCCTCTTCGCCTCGAAGTACTCAACTCCAATGATCCACCCACGGGGATACAACTCAGCAGTACCATCCTGGAAGAAGAAAACCCCGCAGGAACCCTGGTCGGCCATTTATCAACCATTGATCCAGATGTGGAGGACACACACACTTATTCCTTCGTCTCCGGCACTGCCTTCTTTGAAATTCAGGGAACTCAACTGGTCAGCACCAAGCCGGTCAGCCGGAAACAACACCCGCAACTCTCCCTCGCCATCAAGTCTACAGACTCGGAAGGTGCTTCGACTGAACAGACCTTCACCATCAATATCGTGGATTCGCCAGATGCCCCCACGGACATTCTTCTGGATAATTCAGATGTCAAAAGATACTCCCGAACCGGTACATTGATCGGGGCACTTTCGACCAAAGATGCTGACCCCAAAGATTCGCACACCTACCGCCTTACCCCAGCTTCTCAATTTCCCTCCAATGCACACTTTTTTATCGAGGGAAATCATCTGCTCACCAATCATTTCTTCGATGAAAATGCGCAGAGCCGCTACACCCTCCAGGCCGAAGTCGAGGACTCTACTGGTAATATCTTCCAGAAATCCCTGACCATTCAGATCACAGAGGCTCCCCGACCCGAGGGAAACCTTCTACAAATCACCAAAGACCCCGCTGATGGTGGATTGGTTGCCGGAGGTGGATATTACACAGAACGGGAGATCGTAGAATTGAGAACAGTCCCGTCTCCAGGCAGGCACTTCAGTGGACATACAGGAGATCTTCCCGGCGGCATTTCCGCAGAGTCCAGCCTACAATTTAAACTTAGTGCTCCTGCTAACATCACCTCTACCTTTTCACTGCAATTTCATCAAGTCATCGTCAATGTCTCGCCGGTATTGCATGGAGGGATACGTGGTGGCGGCACCTTTCTGCATGGAAGCACCATCGATGTCTATGCGGAAGAACTCCCCAAATCCAATCAATGCCACTTCTCACACTGGACTGTCAATGGCGAGAGGGTCACCTCCTCGGACAAAAACCCACTCCATCTTCAGGTCACCGTCGAAGAGCAATTGCACATTCTGGCTCATTTTGAATACGGTCTGCATCCGGAGTTGAAATTCATTCCAGCAGGTACTTTTCGCCAGTTGGATAAGCCCCTCATTACGCCCTTCATTTCCAACTTCTACATGCCGCAATACGAAACCACCAAAAGGCAATGGTATGACGTATACAATTGGGCCATAGACCATGGCTATATCTTTGATTTTGATCCGGCAAAGCCTATGCTCGGAAGGAATCTCCCCCATTCAGATCCCGCCTATTTGGATAGCTGGCCCATTACCGGCATTACCTGGATGGATGCAGCCATTTGGTGTAACGCACGAAGTGAGAAAGAAGGGCTCACTCCTGTTTATTACTCTGATGCCCAGCATACTACATTACTGGGAAAAGAAATCTTGCCGGAAGAGTTCCTTCTGGAGCCCAAACACGTAAAGTGGCGGGCAAAAGGTTACAGACTTCCGACTAATGCAGAGTGGGAGAAAGCAGCGAGGGGCAAACTGAGAGATCAATATTATCCAAATGGCAACAGCATTGATGCCAGCTTTGCTCACTATAATCAACGCTCCTCTCCCATCGAACTGTCCCCGGTTGGAGGCAAGCGTCTTCCCAATGGCTATGGACTTTATGACATGTCCGGTAATGCTTGGGAGGTCTGCTGGGATTGGTATTGGGGCAGATGGTTTAACTACCTCTACGAACAACTTCTGGACCCCACTTTTGAATTAATTGACCCTATCGGGCCAACTCATGAACAGGTCTCACAGGATCACAGACTCTACAGGAATGTACGAGGCGGGGATGCCAATTCTGACCGATATCGTACAAGAATCGGCTTTAGAAAATACCTGCGGACCTGGAGTCAGTATGCGATTTCCGTCAGGCCTGTGGTGTCCGGCCCAAGTGAACCAATGGCCAGTGTTGAGGTTTTCACGGACACTCCCCATTGGGGCTCCGTTTCTGGAGCAGGCATCTATTTGGAAAATTCGGAGGTAGTATTAACCGCATCGCCAAGAAAAGGGATGGCTAGCTTCCTTCGCTGGGAAGACAAAGATGGGAACTCACTTGGTTCACGTGCAATTCTGAAAACTTCGGTGGATGCAGATTCCAGATTTATTGCCGTGTTTGCCGGGAGTTCCCGCGACGGCCCCGAAATGTACAGCCTCCAAACCGAAGTGCTGCCTGACGAAAATGGAACCATACGGGGCGCAGGTGCCTATCTCGCCGGGGTAAACGCGACTTTGACAGCCAAACCCAATGGCGAAAACCAATTTGCCGGTTGGGCGGGAGATGGCTTTGGCGTAGACAGCACCCTGAGCCTTAGGATGGATGCGAATAAACGGGTTCAGGGATATTTTGGAGATACCTCCATCGACTCGGATCAAGATGGTCTCTCCGACCTCTATGAAACCAGTATAGGCTCAAATGCGTATTGGTCAGATTCGGATAATGATGGACTCAAAGATTATCAGGAAGTGCAGCAATATCAGTCCAACCCGACCAAGGTCGATACCGATGGAGATGGATTTGATGACAAAACCGAATTCCTCTACCAGACCCAACTGAACTCCGCTCAGGACTTCCCCTTTATTGTTACCAATCAACTGTCTCGTTACTTTCTTTTTAAGATTAAACCCTTCGACTATTCCGGTAATAAGGGCCATGGCAGGGCATTACAGACAACGATTGAGCCAGATCGAGCAGGATTGAACAAAAGTGCTTATGGGTTCGATGGTTCCCAGAGCTATTTTGAAGCCACTTCCTACACCGCCCCCACAGGAAGTGCTTCGAGAACCTTTGCGATGTGGATTTATCGGGAAAATCAAGATGATACCACCCTTCTCACCTATGAATCCCAGTCAAACTTCGCCGTGCATCTGGTGGCTGATAAGCTTCAGGTTGAAGCAGACGCTATCACAATCGAATCGAGTAAAGTACTCCCTGTCCAGCAATGGTTTCAAATCCTGGTAACCCTTCCTGATGGTGGCTCGGTTAAGGATATTGCGGTCTACCTCGACGGCCTCCCCATGGAAATGTCCTCTGTGCATCAAAATTCAGCTGCCGTCCAAACTACCGCCAGTAAGTCCGTCATCTTTGGTAAAGGTTCAAAAGGATTCTTTCGAGGGAAGTTGGATGACCTACGGATTTGGGAACGCTTCTTTGCCGCCTCCGAGGCTCAAAAGCTGTACGACCTTGAAGCTTATCGGGAGCCGGAATTCCTCAAGCCAACGATTCAGCAACAACCTCAGGATCAACTGGTCGCCATCGGAGGGACTGCTACCTTCACTGTCGAGGCCACCGGTAAGCCACAACCCACATATCAGTGGCAAAAAATTGCCAATCGCAAGGTGGTGGACATCCCCGGAGCCCATTCCAATACCTTAATCATCACTAATGTTTCCGAGGCAGATATCGCCAAATATCAGGTCAGAATAGAAAACTCTGAAGACACCCGATACTCCGGGGCCGCGAAGTTACTGGTTTTGGAAAAACCACAAATCATCACCCCGATGACAGACCTTGCATTCCTCACACAACGAGGTGGAAAGATCATCGTAAACTTCACAGGAGCCAAGCCATTAACTTTTGAGTGGTTTAAAGACAATACCTCCATTTTAAAAACCACCAAAAATCAGTTTCCCATTCCAAAGAACAGTGACCCCACTGCCTATAATGGCACCTACCAAGTCCGCATTACCAACCCGGTTGGGGAAATTACCTCCGAGCCATTCAAGGTCTCTATCCTCGACCCCATTGAAATTCAGAAACACCCCACATCCCTGGGAGTTACCCAAGGAGCTCAAGGATCTCTTTCCGTGGAAGCAACAGGCGGTGGAACCATCCGTTATCAATGGCAAAAATATGATTTTAAGCTACGAGGCTGGACCGATCTGGAAACCGAGAATGCCCCAGAAATTACCTTCGACGCAATTGAGCCAACCCAGGCTGGCAGATACTGGTGCATCCTGACCAATGGAGCCAGCACCGTATCCACCAAATATGCCGATATTGCCGTCTATACCCCGCCGGCATTCCAAGTCCAACCCCGGAACAAGCAAGTCAACATCACCGAGAAACTCCTCATTAACTCAGAAGTCACAGGCTCCCTACCCCTCACCTATCAATGGCAGAAATTTAATTCAGACTCCGATCAATGGGAAGACCTCCCGAAAATGACACGAAACTACCTCTATTATCGAGCACTGGCACCTGAGCTTTCCGGTCTTTACCGGCTCCGTGCAATCAACCCTGGAGGCACTACCTACAGTGATGAAATGGAACTGACCATTTACTACCCGCCCACATTTACCCGGAATCTGGAACACCAACTGATAAACGAAGATGCTCCGCTGAGCTTGCAAGTCGAGACTGATGCTCTGGACTCCGACGGGGCAGAAGTCTCCTACCAATGGTTCTTCAATCGCAAACCAGCCGAAGATGCAGATGGCATTCAGGGCAGTCGAACCAATCATCTTCAAATCTCCAATACCCAACTCTCCCATCAAGGCTACTGGTATTGCGAAGCACAAAATGAAATTGGAACGACAACGTCTTACGCCATCAAAGTCATCCTGATCCAGAAACCATTCGCGGTTAAGGAGTTTCAGGACGTCACCATCTCGGCGGGCCGTAATGTCAGCCTAAATGCCAGCATTCGGGGAGGAAAACCCATTACGCTACAGTGGTTGAAAGATGGACAGGTCCTCAAAGGTGCAAACCGAAACAAGCTCTACCTCCGCAGTGTTCAACCTTCAGATGCAGGAACCTACACGTTACAGGCCATCAATCCGGCTGGAACCCTGGATATTTCTGCCGAGATCACCGTCACCGACGCAGCATCCGCACCATTGTCAACTCCGACTACCTTGACCGATTTTCAAACTGCGGCACAAATGGATTCCGATTTTGATGGCCTGAACGACCTCCTTGAATACGCCCTTGGCAGTGACCCCAATACATCCCGCTCAACTTTTGTTCCTCATATTGACCAAATCACGGATGAAGCCGGACAAACCTGGGTCAGCTTCAGCTACACTGAGAATGCATTAGCCTCAGACTTGCATTTCATCGTTGAAACCTCAAAGGACCTTCAGTCATGGGAAGCTATGGATCAGGACTCCGCTTCCATCAGCCGACTGAACCGGGGACATTTCACAGAAGTCACCTACTACTTCCCGGCACAGGACAACCACCAATTTTTTAGAGTACGTATTGAACCATGAAAATCGTTATTGTTGATGGATATACCCTTAATCCTGGAGACCTTTCCTGGGATGAATTGAAAAAACTCGGAACTGTCGACATCTACGATCGATCCACACCGGAAGAACTGATCGAACGGGCCAAAGATGCCAACATCATTCTGACCAATAAAGCCCCTCTCAGCAAGGAAACCCTTGATCAACTACCGGAGCTGCAATTCATCAGTGTGACCGCTACAGGCTTTAACATTGTGGACATTGAGGAAGCCGCTCATCGAGGCATCCCGGTGGCCAATGTTCCTGCGTACGGCTCGACCTCCGTCGCCCAAATGACCTTCGCCCACATACTCAACCTGACCCAGCGGGTTGCCCATTATGCAGAAGAAGTAAACGAAAACCGCTGGACTGAATGCCGGGACTTCTGCTTCTGGGATTATCCCCTCATCGAACTCGACCAAAAGACCCTGGGAATCATCGGCTACGGCAGCATTGGAAAACAAGTCGCCCAAATTGCCAGAGCCTTTGGCATGCAATTGATTGTCTACAGTCCTTCATTGGAAACAGGCACAGAACTGGCACCAGGAATTCGGGCAGAATCCGTCGAAACCTTGCTCAGGGAAAGTGACATTGTCTCCCTGCATTGCCCTCTCACCAGTAACAATGAGAAGATGATCAATGCCGAATCCCTCGCCTTGATGAAACCCACCTCCTTTCTCGTCAACACCTCCCGAGGCCAACTCATCGACGAAGTCGCCCTCTGTGCAGCCCTCGAAGATGAAAAAATCGCCGGAGCCGGCATTGATGTTCTCTCCAGAGAACCCCCTTCCTCGGAAAACCCACTTCTCGACACCAAAAACTGCTTCATCACCCCACACATTGCCTGGGCCACAACCGATGCCCGATCCCGCCTCCTCAACATCACCGTCCAAAACATAAAAGCATTTCTCCAGGACACTCCCCAAAACATAGTCAATCTCCAATACGCAGAGAGAACAGCAATACACCGCTGAATCATGGACGTTACCAGCCAAGGCAAGTCCCTGATCGAGTCGCAAAACTAGACTCTCCTAAATTTCAGGGTCGGGTATATTCACTATATCAACACACTTTCCTTAAATCCCTTATGAGACAAAAATCCTGGCATTTGAACCGACGTACCGTTCTTCGCGGAGCTGGAGTATCCCTGGCTTTGCCTTATCTGGAGTGCATGTCCTTGGCCGCATCCAAAACCGCCAAAACTCCCCCGCCCCGGCTTTGCTGTTCCTTCTTTGCCAATGGGGTCAGCTTACCTCCAGAAAAACATGAGGACCATGAAAAGTGGCACTGGTTCCCTCTTGGTGAAGGCAAAGAGTATAAACTGACCCAAACCCTCAAACCTCTCGAATCCTTTCGCAATGATATGACCATCCTAGGCGGATTGTCACACCCGCTGGGGCGACTTCTGGTCGGCCATGCCACTGGAGACATCTGGCTGACAGGAGGCGACGTTCGCGGAAGTAACTACCGGAACTCCATTTCCATTGATCAGGCATTTGCCCAAACTCAGGCGAAGTTTACCCGAGTCCCTTCCCTTGTGCTTTCCAGCAACGGAGGAGTTGGCTACAAAACCCGCACCGCTACCATTTCCTTCAATCAACAGGGCGAAGCCATTCCTGCGGAATCGATGCCGCGTCAAATCTTTGAACGCCTATTCAAACAGGATTCCTCATTACCAGTCCAGGTACGCCAACGTCAGATTGCTCACGACCGCAGAATCATTGATCTGGTTCTGGAGGACTCCAAGTCACTTCGCAGAAACCTCAGCTCCCTCGATAAGGCCAAACTCGATGAATATCTACAATCCGTCCATGAGATCGAATCCCGCATCGACAGCACAGAACGTTGGCTCGGCACTCCCCTTCCCAAGGTAGATGAAAACGGCCTCAATCTGGAAGCAGACCAGAAAGCACCCGAAGCCTACATCCAAACCATGTACGATCTGATTGTTCTCGCCTTTCAGACCGATACTACCCGTTCCGCCACTTATCTCCTTTCCCAAGAGGACGGTAAAGGGGTTTCCGATAAGTTCCCAGCCGTGGCATTGGGGCTCAAGGGGCATCACTCCCTTTCTCATGGAACCGGTAAGGAGAAGGGCTACGAAAACTGGGCCAGATACGACCAATTCCTGGCCACACAGCATGCCTATTTCCTCGATCGCCTTCGCAACACCCAGGAAGGTGAAGGTTCCCTGCTCGATTCCACCCTTACACTTTTCGGCAGTGCCACCAGCACTACCCACAACGCTCGGAATTATCCACTCGTCCTTGCAGGTGGCAAGAAACTGGGTCTCCAGCACGGAGCCTTCCACAAGTACACCGAAGCGACTCCTCTCTCCAATCTCTATGTCACCATGCTGGACAAGCTAAAGGCCCCCGTGGAAGCCTTTGCCGACAGCACTGGAGAATTGTCCGAAATCTTTTAGGCGATTCCTGCACGTTCAAGAAGAGCATCCAGCTTTGGGTCGCGGCCCATGAAGTCGCGGTAGAGTTTAGCCGGGTCTTCGGAATTGCCTTTACTGAGAATGGTTTTGCGGAAGTCTTTTCCGGTATCCTTGTTCATGATGCCTTCTTTCTTGAAGCGGGTGAATGCATCGGCATCGAGGACTTCAGCCCATTTGTAGGAATAGTAGGCCGAGGCATAGCCTACGGAGCTGGAGAAAAGATGGGTAAACCTTCGAGCGATATTGGGAGCTTTGGGGTTGGTGGGGATGGTATAGTCGGCGAGAATTTCCCGGATCTGGGAATCCAGGTCTTCATCGAGTTGGTCTTTGGCGACTTTGCGGTGAAGTTCGAGGTCCATCTTGCCGAAGGCCAATTGTCTCATATTGAACATTCCTGATTGGTAATTCCGGGATCGCAGCATCTTATCAAACAAGTCTTCGGGAATGGGGGCTCCCGTTTCATAGTGTCTTGCAAATAGATCGAGGCTGTCTCGTTCCCAGCACCAGTTTTCCATAATCTGGGAAGGCAGTTCCACAAAGTCCCATGCCACTTCCACTCCATTGAGGCTCTTGATCTCAACTTCCCCGCAGAGGTGGTGAAGCAAGTGGCCGAATTCATGAAATACCGTCTCCACTTCGCGATGGGTCAGAAGAGCGGGTTTCTTTTGGGTGGAAGGGGTCAGGTTTCCGCAGATCAAGCCAAGGTGTGGCGTCAGAACACCATTGTCTCCGATTTCACCTGTACGAAGGAAGTTCATCCATGCTCCTCCGCGTTTGGGCTCCCGTGGATGCCAGTCTGCAAAGAAGCTGCCCATTTTTCGTCCGGTGGATGCATCGAACATATCATAGTATTGCACTTCGGGGTGCCATACTTCCACGGTGTCTTTGGGTAAGGGTGCCTCGGATTCTGCGTCTCCAGCTTCGATAAATGTGGAAGGGCGTTGCTTGATCTGAATGTCAAAGACTTTTTGTGTCAGTTCAAACATTCCGTTGATGACATTATTGATGGGGAAATAGGGCCGTAGAATCTCTTCATCAAAGTCATACAGCTCTTTACGCTGTTTTTCGGACCAGTAGGCGATATCCCATGGAGCCAGTAGTTCTGGTTCAGTATTGGTTTTTCGGGCTTTGTAATTCTGGAGGTCTTCGATTTCCTGGCAGAAAACCTTGTAGATGCGATCATGCAAATCTGTGACAAAGTCATCGGCGGTCTTACCGTTTTTGGCCATGCGACGTTGCAAAATATGATCGGAAAAGTCCTCTTTCCCAAAGATTTGAGCCTTTTCGTGTCGAAGTTGAAGGGATTTACGAATTAGCTCTGTGTTTTCATAGGGTTCCTGGTAACCAACTGCTGCGGAGGCTTCCCAGATTTGTTTTCTTAATTCAGCATCGTCGAGGTATTGCAGGGCTGGCTGAAGGGAAGGCATGTGCAGGGTGAAACGCCAGGCAGGTTGTTCCGGAGTCCCCTTTTCTTTGGCCAGAGCATCTTCGTAGGCTGCAGTCCCCGAGGTTTCGGGAAGACCTGCTAAGCGTTCGCTATCGGTAATCACGAGTTCCCAGTCATTGGTTGCATCGAGAACATTCTCTCCAAACTTTTGGGTGATCTGAGAGAGTTCTGTTTCCAACTTTTGCAGGCGTTGTTTCTTTTCTGGAGGCAAGTCGGCCCCGTGTTCCCGAAAGTCTGCCAGAGTTTCGTCAAGGAAGCGTTTCCTGGCTCCAGTGAGTTGGCCGGCTTCCTCCGTTTGCTCATAGGCTTTCAATACTTTCCAAAGGCCCTCATTTAAGGGGATCTTTGCATGAAATTCGGATACCTTTGGGAGCATTGCATTGTATGCGGCACGTAGAGCGTCGGAATTGCAGACGGAATCGAGGTGTGTGACCAATCCCCAGGCTCGGCCTAATGCTTCTGTGCTATCTTCCAATGCCAAGAGTGTATTCTCAAAGGATCGGTCTTCCGTCCCTGAGTTGGCCAATGTATCAATGCGCTGTTGGGCGTCATCCAGAGCTTTTTGAATATCTGCCTCAATGGCTTCGGGGCGAAGCTGAGACCAGCGGATTTCAAAGTCAGAATTAAGATAAGGGTGATCCATGGGTTGTTTTTTTCTAGATTTAAGTCAATGGTCGACCAGCTAAAGCAGGTAGTGTCAAGCTTGTCGACAGAAAGTGGAATGGGCAGATCCGTGCCGGCCTAATTTGGCCGTAGAAAATTCACATAGGCTAGACAAGTAGGGATTTGTAGAGTGTCCTGCTTCTCCTGCCACTCCCAAGGATATTATGTCGTCATTCCAGGATTCTGATTCGAAAAGCTCTTCCCATTGTCGCCCATCCCCAAATATTAGTTTATTGGATGCCAGTAGCATAATGATCGGTGTCATTATTGGCGTAGGGGTGTTTGAGTCCTCTCCCTTGATCGCCTCCAGTCTCCCGAATGGACAATCTGTGCTGGCCATCTGGGTCATTGGAGCTCTGTTGTCCGTAGTTGGGGGAATGTGCTTCGCCGAGTTGGCCACAACTTACCCGGAAGAGGGGGGGCCTTACCAGGATTTGACTCGAGCGTTTGGTCGACCTGTAGGCTTTCTTTTTGGTTGGGCTCTGCTGTTGGTCGTCCGTCCAGGAACTATTGTGGCCATGGCCTTTCCTTTTGCCTCTTACTACTATGCCATCTGGCCAATTGGCAAGGGTATGGTTTCTCCAGAGAACGCGAAACTGGCATTGGCATTGGTTGCCATTGTGCTGTTAAGTATAGTTAATATTGTAGGATTAAAAGCCAGTACCCGTACTCAGAATGTGCTCACTCTGATCAAGTTACTGGGAATTGGGTCGATTCTATTATTACCCATTTTTCATTCAAGTGAGGTTTCCCCTCCAGCCTCTGATCTAAATACTATCAACTATGGCCTAGCTCTGATTTTAGTACTTTTTGCCTATGGTGGCTGGAGTGAGGTGACTCTCATTGCTGGTGAGGTGAAAAATCCACACAAGAACTTGAGTCGCAGTATCTTTCTGGCCTTGGCGATTGTCGGGGCTTTGTACACTGCTTTAAACTTCGTTTTCCTACATGTTCTGGGGCTGAATGAATTGAGTCTATCCAGTGCGGCGGCCATGGATGCAGTACAGAGGGTTGCACCGGATTATGCAGGAACCTTGGTTAGTATTCTTATCTGCTTATCTGCTCTTGGTGCAGTACACGGAACGATTATGACCGGAGCCCGGGTTTCCTACGTACTGGGTGAAGATCACCAGAGCTTTAAATTTGTTTCGGGCTGGTCTCCGAAAACCGGAACACCGGTTCCGGCTCTAATCGTACAATGTGTCCTCACGGTCCTGGTAGCCTTGGCCACAAGAAATTTTGGAAATGCAGTGATTTACACGACCAGCGTGGTCTGGCTCTTCTATCTTCTTTGTGGAATCGCCGTCATCATTCTACGCAAGAAAGATAAAAACCGAAACCGCCCCTATCGACTTCCCTTCTACCCATTGGTACCAATCATTTTCTGCGCCTCGTGTATTTATCTGATCTATAGTGCTGTAGATTATGATCCCCGAGGGTCGCTTATTGCCTTGGGGGTGACTATGTTGGGTATGGTTCTGTACCGTTGGTAGGCTTTACGAGAAGAGAATTCCTTGGAAAGGGCATCTCCTTCCCTGTCTGACCGAGAATATCCGTAAATATAGGATGCAACTTGTGGTTGTTGGGCACCCTTGGGCAATTTCTCCTGATGGTGATAATTTGGAGAAACTTCGACACGCTTTCGGCGTGAGCGATTACCGTCCTGCAAACTCAGATTGTCGCTATCGTCTGGAGCGATAAGTTATTGTGAAGTATGGCTGCTTTGGGTATTACTTTTCCACCCGAACTCGGAAGAACGAGGAATCCTGCAATTGTTCAAAGTAGTAGGTGATTTCAGTGTATTGGCCACGGTCCAACTTGGATGTTGATACGGAGTTCAAGTCTAATGGTTCCCAGTTTTGGAGATCCGCAGAAACTTCGACAATATATGTCAGGTTTGTGGCCGCTTTGTTTTGGGTATAGCTGTAAGTCAGGTGGGTTGAGCCGTCTGGTGCTTGAATGGTATCCAGAATGGGGGCGAATGCAGAATCTTTTCTTGCTGGATCACTTCCCATTGCATGCTCAATCAGGTTGGACAGTCCGTCTCCATCACTGTCAATTTCCGAGGATTCTCCGATGCCATGGTCGAGTGATGGCACTGGTAGTGATGCGGCGGTAATGGATAGAATGGTCAGGTTTATATCCACATTGACCTCTCCGGCAGGATTGGATGCAACCAATGTATATTTACCTGTATCTTGAGGCGTTACGTCTCTTAATACCAGCTTGAGTAAGTTCGCTCCATTGATATCTGCACCATCTTTCTGCCACTTGAAGGTCATGGGTTTGGAACCACGTATCGCTGCGGCCAGAGAGAGGCTCTTTCCTTCATATAGAGTGATGTCCTGTACAGGTTTCGCGAGATAAGGCTTTTGGATGACAATGAGTTTTGCATCCGAAAATGTAGAACCTAGAGCATTCTTAATTTCGCATTGGTAAACTCCAGTATGTTCCATTTTGACGGGATCAATCGTGATGGTGCCCGTTCTTGCTCCTGTGACTCCATTTTTATCCTGTAGGGCTTTTTTATTAAAGTACCAGGTGTAGTAGACGTTGTTCCCCTTTTTGTCCAAGGCATCGACTTCTACTGAGAGAGTCGTACTGGAATCTTCATTGGCAATTGTCAGTTCCAGTGGCTTGGTTAATGTCGGTAGGTAATAAACCGTGAGCTCTGCTTCCTGACTGGTTATGCTTCCGCCGGCATTTGTGACCACGGCCCGGTATTTGCCTGTGGCAGTTCTCGGTACCTTTTTAATTATTAATTCATTACGAACCATTTTGGGGATATCTTCCCAGATACCTTGTTCCTGATTATATTTTTGCCATTGGTATGCAGGTTCCGGTGTGCCTTGGGCAATACAGACAAAAACCGGGCTGGTATATTCATTTGCCTGTGTTGATCTTGGCTGAGTACGAATCGTTGGCGGAATATACATGACGACATTTGCGGCTGCGGAGTATAAGGTGCTTGGACCATTGGATACCGCACAGAGGTAGGCGCCTTCATCCCATTGACGCATGTTGTCAAAGGAGAGTTGGGGTAGGTTTCCACCTGGGATATCTACCCACTGTCGTTGTTTAGTATCATACTTCCTCCACTGGTAGGTCAGACTTCCACCACCTTCAGCCGTGACAGATAGGAAGCCTGAGCTTTGAACCACGATTCCTGTGTCCTGAGGGTGTTGTGTAATTGTGACAGGTTCAATAAATGAGATGTCGAATTCGGCACTTGTGGCTTCGCCGATATCATTGCTGACTTTTATTTTGTAAGTGCCGCCATGAGTCTTCTGGTTCGCATTTTTGGGGAATCTGAATTTATTGGAGTAGAAACCCCCCTGCGACTCTTCGCCCTTAAACCACTCAAACATGAGTTTAGGGCTTCCGGCTACATCGAGAAGGATTTGGCCACCACCTACGTTTAAGAATTGTATGTCCTGAGGTTGGGTTTTGAAGCGTGGTTTTTCAAGGACAGTCAATAGTACAGGTTTGGTAGTGAGTGTTCCATGGGGATTGGCCACGATTACTCGTATTCTCGTGTTGTCCTCGAGCTGAGCGTAGGGAATGGAGTAAATCGATCTGTTTTGTCCTCGGACATCTTCCCAAACACGGCCATTCAGGCGTTGCCACCTGTAAGTTGGTTCAGGTTTGCCGTATGCGACGACTTCAAATAAAGCCGAATCTCCTTCAGCCACAGTGACGTGTGTGGGCACTTGCTCAATAATTGGTCGGTAATAATCGGGTTCCTTGTATTGTTCCAATGCATACAGTTGTTTGGCTTCACTTTCTACCAGAACTCTCTCCCATATTCTGATTTCATCCAGGCCCCCCGTGAAGAAACCTACAGAGGTTTTGGCAATCGTAGCTTCTGCTTTTGTGATCGAATTTACACTGGCAGTACCGTCTCCATCAATGGTCATGGTTTCCAATACCCCATTGATCCATACTTTCAAGTCCTGGAGGGTGCCTTCATCGGGAAGAGTCACAATAAATTGGTGCCAATCGCCATCCTGAATGATTGTCGTGCCAGTGAGTGTGGTATCATTGACTAGTAATTGCAGGACTCCAGAGGATACATTGATTTCAAAAATACCCCCGGTATTTCCCCAGCCTAAAATGCCTCCGTCTTCAATTTCGTCAGCCTTCAGCCATCCCGAGAGGGTGCGGGCATTGGCTCCGGAAATGCCGGTGAATTTCGAAATGGTGAGGAATGCGCTTTTTTTGCTTTCAAAGTAGTAGGCCGACTTGGCATCACGATTTCTGTCATGTGCAAGGCTGAAGTTACTACCGGTGGCAGCAATTCTATTTCGGCTGTAGTCATAGGGTTTTCCTCTGAACGTAAAATACCTGACTAGGCGATCTTCTGGAATAAATGGGAAATCGGTTGGGTCGTTGAGTTTTGTTTTATAGTAGAATTCCGTTTTGTCATCAAAGCCGTCGCCATCGGAGTCGGTGAGTGCTGGGTTGGAAGAATAGATGTTGAGTTCATCACTATCCAAAAGGGTGTCTCCATCGCTGTCTTTTACGTAGGGATTGGAGCCGATAGAGTTTTCGTAGAGATCGGAGAGGCCGTCTTTGTCACTATCTACTGATGTATCCCCGAAATAGCCAATGATGGTTTTGTGACTATTTAAGGTAACCTCTATGGTGTCTTGGAGACTCGACTCATCTCCCGACCATCCGGCAAAATCGTTATCTCCAGTAGGAATTGCCTGAATGGTCACTACAGAGCCTTTGAGAAAAGCCCCCCCTCCAAGGACTTTTCCTGAATCGGATGGCGAGGCTGCTAATTGCAAGGTGTAGAGTTGGTCTGACGCAGGGGTTAAGTCTTTAAATATGGCTTTGGCTTCAACATCTTCAGAGACTTTTAATGTTAGTTTTGAATTGTTGCCCAGCAGATTTCCATCCTGGTCTTCCCACCTGATGAACTCTGCATTTTGAGGAATTGGTAAGGCCTGAAGGGTGACCTGAGTTCCTACTGGATAAGTACCCCCGCCAATGGCGGACCCCAAGTGTGCAGGATAGGCTGTTGATGTTAAGTCGACGTAAGGTTCATTGGGGGCCGGGACGGCAGACCGCAAGGTAATGGCATATTGCATCCAGGTAATATTGAAATCTTTTCGGTAAAAGACTCGGGTCTGGTAACGGTTGGAATTTCCACTGCCCCCTCTGGCGATTCGTGTCCTTCTCTTGTGTTTCAACATTTCTTCGAGGTCTGGCCCTCTTGGATTTGCATGGATATAATTGGGGTCTTTGTTAATTTTATCGAAATTTTCTTTATAGTAGGTGTTGGAATACCAGTCCCAGCACATTTCCCATGCATTTCCTGAAATATCATATAAGCCGTATCCATTTGGCGGTCTTGGACTTCCTACTTCAAGAAGACTCCGAATCACAGTTTTCTGATTATAATGAATGTTGGTTGAGTCGATGATATTGCCATTGGGATAAAGTAAACCTGCCACTCCACCTCTGGCCGCTTTTTCCCATTCCGCTTCTGTTGGAAGTCGATAGCCTTTCGCATTCCATTTCACCATTGCATTGGTGGGTTCAAACCCAATTTGGGTACCTCCCGAACGGAAAATTTCAGTATGTGACTCATCGGTATAATAGACTGGAGTCAGCCCCTCTTTTTCACTTCGGGCATTGCACCATTTCAGGGCGTCCAGCCAGGTAATGGCTGTGATCGGGTAATCATCCAGATAGGCCGGGTCTTTATGAGCCATGTTTCGGCCTTTTATGGTATTGGGGGCTACATCAAAATCGTAACCATTGCGGATTGCCCAATTGTAAATTTCGTACCATAACTTTTTCGTGGTTTCGTATTTATCGAGATACAGGGCATTGATGTAGGGTTGGGTTGTTGGACCTATCTTGTATTTGTCATTCCCTTGTGTAAATGTACCCGATGGGATGTGAGTCATTGACTCATGCAGGCCATAATCAAAATGGGCAAGAATCGTCATTGTACGATCCACTTTCACATTAAGCTTTCCTGGGGCGGCCTGGTTTAGGGGAATGATTTCGTTATTGATCGTCCAATGGGTCAGTTTCGCACCATAGGATTTATCAAGTTCTTGTGCATGGACCGTGATTTCTGTGCCTTCTACAATGTTTCCCCCACCCCATGCGTAACCATGCTGAGGCGGGTGTACGCCAACATTGACTTGGAAAAAACCTGGAGAGAAGTTGGTTTTGATCTCTATGTCGGATTCAACGGTCAAGAGAAGTGGGTTGTCAGCAGAGAAACCTCCCGGAATATCTCCAGAATGACCGACAAACTGATACCCCGGCGAACCTTGTGCCATGATCTCTGCCACGGCACCTTTTTCATAATATCCAGCTCCAGATACCAAGCCACCTTCAGGGGGAGTCCTTGAAATGCTTACAAAATAACCAGTAGGTTGTTGTGCATCCAAAATGTCGATAGTCAGGTCAGCGGTAAGGGATAGGCCGGAGCTATCGGTAACTTGAACGTTAATGGTGTAGGCTGACTCTGCCGTCTCATCAAATACATGATTACTGAGGAGTTGGTCTCCGAGGATGTAGAAGTGTTGATTGCTGTTTTCTTTATTGGGGGCTGTTAACTCGAAGGAATGAGTATCCCCGACATCAATATCATTGGAGGAAAAGGTTCCAATGTAGGTTCCGGTCGGCAGAAACTTTTCAAGGGTGTTTGCATCCAGCAAAATGCTTTCTGGGGCATCTGGAGCATCTGTGACATGGATGGTTAGAATATCCTCCTGAGCTAACCCTTCCTGGTCGACTACCTTGACCCGAATGCTTGCAGAGGAGAATGCCTGTCTGGATAACACTTTTTGGGTGATCAAACGGTCACTCTTAATGGTGAAGAAATCATTGTGGGTATCCCCTTCCCCACTGACCAATGTGAAGTTATGTGAATCGTTGGCATCTGAGTCATCTGCAATAAGGTTCCCTACATGTGAACCTTTCGGCATGCCTTCCATAATGGATTGATTATCAATTCTGATGGCAATGGGTGGGTCATTCACATCGGAAATATTCAGGAGGAGAATTTTCTCGATGGTATGATCGGCTGAATCTTCAACCCGGACCCGAATCGTCATTTCAAACTTGGTTTCGTAATCCAGTATGGCTGTGGAAGCGACGCTCAATTCACCTGTCGCTGAATCCAGAGTGAAGGATGCGTTATCCACATCTCCCTCTCCGGGAACAAGTGAGTAGAAAAATGTATCTTTCACATCAGGATCAATGGCAGAAATCACACTGATGGGTGAATCCGCATCCTCCGGTATCGTATCTTCACTCAATTGAAGATCAACGGGTGGCTCATTGACGTCGGTAACTTGAATCTCAAACACTGTTTCGATTTCGTTGCCACCTTTATCTTTGGTGAGGATTTTGAGGGTTTTAATCTCATCGTCTTCATGGTCAAAAGAGGCATTGGAGTAGATGACGTTTTTCTTAATGATGAATAGCTCATTATCATTGTCCGTGGTGTCTTCCGCCAGCCTGGGGAATGCAAAGTCTCTGATATCAGGGTCTTCGACAGTGAGCCTTCCCACTGGTTCAAAAAGTGGTTGGTTTTCTGCAATTGTGTTGTTGCTTAATACAGGCGGGTATGGGGGCTCGTTGGAATCCGTAACATAGATGAAGAATGGCTTCTGGTACGTGGCCCCAAACGGGTCGGTGACCTCAATACGAACAGAATATACATCTTCTTCCTCAAAGTCGGGGTTGTTCTTAAACCTTAATTCATTCTGAGAAATATAGAATTTATGGTTGTGATCATCTCCTACGCCCTGAACCAAATTGAAGATAAATACTTCATTTTCCAGGATGTAACCGTTCAGCAACTGATCATGTGTACTGTCATTCCATTTTAACTCAGGAGAAACATTTCCATGAATGTGAAGATAGTTTTCCCTGTTCCACTCACCGGTTCTGGGATCCTGAATATCCGTTTGGCTGGGTTGGTTCTCATTCCACCATGCCCATACCCAGGGTTCTCCTGTAATCCACTCCCATTTGCCCTCTACTTTTTCATCAGTTCCTCCAATCCAGAGTTTAAGGTTTTCCAGGTTCTCGATTCCGATGAGTGAGGTCATTGTATCCCATTCTTGTTTGGAGGTAAACGTCGCCAAATAACCTCCTTGCTCTTCAGCATGGGCTTTTGCGGCTTCCCAATGGATCTTTTTCTCCCGTACCAGAGAGAAGCGGTCTCCAGTTACAAAGTCATTGTCCACGTCTTTGGGAGTCAACTTCCCAACCAGGGCATCCGCTCCTTGGTTTTCTTCAACAATGAGGTTGTCGATGGTTAAATCGGTTGGGGCGTCATTGACGTCAAGAATGTGTATCGTCAATGGGAAGTCTTTGTAAAACTGGCTGGAATCTGTGACTCGGATGACTACATCCAATTCGGACTTGGTTTCGTAATCGAAGATGTCATTGGTTCGGAGGAGGTTTTTCTTTAGGGCAACGGCATTCCGGTCTTTGCCCCCTACGATTTGGAAGAATAAACGCTCTTTGGGGTCAGGATCCGTGGCTGAGAGGTAACCAATGGGTGTGTTTTTTAATTGGTTCTCCGCAACAGAATCGTTGTCAATTGATAATTCGGAAGGTGGATCATTCTGGTTGGTCACCGTGATAAGGAACTGTTGGACATAGGATAATCCTGCACTGTCAGTTACTTTGATAAATACGGTGTATTCTGATTTTGCTTCAAAGTCAAAGATCGCCCCGCTTCTCAATAAATTCTTCTTTAATTGAAAATACTGATTGTCAGAGGCGTCGGGGGTTGATTGAGATGAGTCGACGAGTTGGTAAGTATGTTTGTCAATTTGGTCTTCATCTTCGACAGATAGGATACCAATGGATGTACCAAATTTTGCATTTTCCGGAATGGTAGAATTATCAATGAAGATTTGTGTGGGAGCCTCTGGAGAATCCGTTGTACGAATGATCATCTGTTGTTCGACGGAGAGTTCTGTCTCATCCACACCTCTTACCCGTATGGAGTACTCTTGCCTTTCTTCAAAATTGAGGGGTTTGATGACCTTGAGTTGATTCCAAACGATGGAAAAGTGCTCATTATCGAAGTCACCATATCCTGCGACTAATGAGAAGGGATCAGGTCCAAGCAGAGGTTTGATATAAACTGCTCCTGCATTTTTGGCTGTACCTGATGTAGTATCTTTCGCCCCTATAACAAGGTACTCACTATCCATGGAAATGCTGGAGCCAAGGAATGAGCCTGGTGTCGGTTCAGGAAGTTTATACTCCATTAAGAATCTGGCTTTTCCAGTGCTTTCGATTCGATAGACATCTACTGATCCAACGTCCTCAATATCACCATCTTCAGCATATTTTGAGCTAACCAACAAGAGATCTTCAAAGACGGCCAGATTCTCCCCGAAGTAGTCATTTTTACGTGGGTTCTTGCGTTCGATTTGATCGACCAGGGATACGGAGTCCCGATTGATTTCGAAAACGAATACTGCTCCCGCATCCTCGACTCCCCCGGCGGCATAGAAATGAGTCCCCACAAATAGGTGGTTATCTTTCAGGGCGAGGGCATTGCCAAATGAGTCCCCTTTATTGATATCAGGTGAAACCAGTTCATGTTCGTGTACTATTTCTCCTTCCAGGTTGTATCCATAAATATGAACTGCCCCTGCTGCAGTGACTCTTTGAGGGCTGGCTCGATTCGCAGAAATTACAATCTTTGTCGGTGACAAGGCGATGTCCATTCCATAGGATTCACCTCTGGATGGAACTGGTGAGGTTAGCTTTTGTTGATAGACCAGTTCATGATTCTGGGACAGTGTGTAGGCATAAGCGGCTCCAGAGTATTTGATCTCGTTGGTATTGGAATCCGGAGCTCCAACGACCACCAGGTTCCCCAACTGCTTTATGGAAAACCCAAAAGCATCCTCCTCAGTAGTCAATGGTTCAGAATATACACTTTTCAGAGTTGCTTGAAGGGAATCCGGGTCAATCTCGTAAACATAAACTGCACCAGCAGCATCTTTGTTCTGTGCATCCTGGCCTGGAGCTCCCACCAGCAGAGTATTGTTGTGTAGAAATAAATCCCATCCAAATTTTTCGTTCTTCTGAGGTTTTTCAGGACTGATTCGTACTGGTTCGGAGATGGTTCCATCCTCTGAGATTTGGTAGAGATAAACTGCCCCTGAGTTTACGAGGTTATCTTCTTGTTCACCATAGGCACCAACTGCAAAAATATTTCCCGAAACGGCAGTGGCATGACCAAATCGCTGATCGGCATCGGACCCTTTTACTTCCGTTGCCAGTAAGTGTTGGGGTTCTTCCGGCTCGGGTTCAGCGACTATGACTGGAACATCCGGGTCTACCAATGAGAGGATACCGACTTTGCTGCCCAATGGAGCCCCTTCTGGTATCGTATCATTATCGATGACGATTCCTACCGGGGCGTCTGCGAAATCAGTGACTTGAATCGTGAGAGTGGAATCTACGAACTCTTTTCCTGAATCAATGGCACGAACGACAACCTGGAGAGATTTTTCCGTTTCGAAATCGAAGGGGCGGTATGTGTACAACTTGTCTCCTTTGGTAAAGAAACTGTCCTGATGGACTCCACCGACAACAATGAATTTGTGTCGGTCATTTACATCGGGGTCTTCTACAGAGAGGTTCCCGACAAAGGTACCACGTGGGTGGTTTTCCGGGATGATGTTATTGTCAATGTTGATTGAGATTGGAGGATCATTGGCATCTGTTATTTGGATCGTCAAAGGCTGTATCAACGTGTTCTTCGCCAAATCTCTTGCCAGAATGTACACGATTCTTTCCTTCGCCACATCATAGTCCATAATGGCTTTGGAATAGAGGATGTTGTTTTTTACAAAAAAGAATTTGGTGTCATTTGGCCCATCGGTATCAACATTTGCCAAGCCAAAAAAGTGTTGGTCTTTGTAATCGTCATCAATCGCATATAGGGTGCCAATCTGAGTGTTCTTGGGCATGTTTTCTGCCAGGAAGTTACTGCTGATCAAGATTTCCTTTGGCGCTTCTGAAACATCAGTGATGTTGATCTGAAAAACTTTTTCGACACCCAGGCCTCCAGAGTCTTCGGCTTTAATGCGGATGCGATACCTTTGTCTCTCTTCAAAGTTTAACGGAGTTAAAATTTGTAATTCTGTTCCTTCAATTAAGAATCTTGAGTTGTCATTGGAGCCTGGTCCTTCCACCAGCTCAAAACTGGGTTCAAAATTATCATTTGGGTCAGGGGAAGTGAGGTCGGGATCAATGAGTGAAAGGTTTCCGACAAGTGATCCTTGTGGGAGGTTTTCCTCAACCGTCGTATTGTCCAAAAGGATATTGGTGGGAGCATCATTCACGTCAGCCACTGTAATGGTGAGAGTATGATCGAAATTGGCTTTCCCAGAATCGAGAGTTCTGATTCTTACGGTGATTTCAGGGGTCATCTCCCTGTCCAGCACTCTGGATGTCATCAATTTGTCTCCAGAAATGAAGAACATTCCTGTCGGTTCCCCTCCGATGATGCTGAATCTGTGGATGTCTTCTACATCTGGGTCGATTGCAGTAAGGGTACCGACTTCAGTTTTGGATGGTAGTCCTTCAGCGATAACATCCTGGTCAATACTTAGGCCGACAGGAGCATCATTTGCGTCAGTAATCTTGACCTCAATCTCTTTGGTGAAGGTCAGTGAATGCTTGTCAGTAACATTGACCACTACGCTGTAGGTCGATTGAGCCTCAAAATCAAAGGAGGTGTTGGTGGATAAAGTATTCTTCCGTAGGGTGAAGTTCTGTTCATCGGAGGATAAGCTGAAAGTATGTTTCTCCGATGCATCCTCATCCAAGGCTTCCAGCACTCCGATGAGGATCCCAGCCTGTTCATTTTCCGCTACAGTGTTTGGGGAAAGAAGAATGTCGGAGGGTTGATCTGGTGCATCCGTAAGGGTTAATTCAAAGGATTTTTCAAAAGTAAATCCACCTGAGTCGGTGACTTTGATGCGAATGCTATGTTGGGGGTGTTCTTCAAAATTATGAATTTCAGCGACGAGGAGTTTGTCGCCTTCTATAGAATATAGAGAATTTTGAAGATCCCCGTCCCCGGAAACCAGTGTATAGGAAAACGGGGGTTCATTGGAGTCCGCAGGGGGCTCATCTGTGTCTACCGCTGTCAAGGTGGCAAGCGGAGTGCCAATGGCTTGGTTTTCGGGATAGGTGGATATATCAAGGAGAATGTCAGTGGGGGGGTCACTTGCATCCACGACTTCGATAATCAACTTTTGTTCCGTTATTAATCCTGCCTTGTCTTGTACTTCCAGGATGATCTCCAGCTCGGCTTGTGTCTCATAATCAAAGACTTTTTGAGAGAGTAATTGGTTTTCCTCAATGATGAAGTCATCTTGATTCACTCCCCCGATAATTCTGAAGGTGTGGGAGTCACCCAAATCCGGATCTATAGCCAGGATTGTTCCCGCAGAGGTATTGGGAGGCTCATTTTCGATGATTGAGCCTGGAATAAGGGTCAGCCCTTCCGGGGCTTCATTTATATCCAGAATAGTGATTTCCAGGTCCTGACTATAGCTCAGTTGAGCACTGTCGGTGACTTTTACTGAAATGGAGTAGGTCTTTTGAGTTTCGAAATCAAAAGTTGCCGCAGTTTTTAATTGGCCTTTGGAAACTACAAAGAATTCGTTGTCATTCGCAGGGGTGTTGCCATCACCATCGGATGAATTCAGTTCATAAATAAATTTATCAATTTCGTCCGGGTCTGTGGCGGAAAATGTACCGACCAGGCTTCCAATCTTTTCATTTTCCAGGATAGAGTGGCTGTCCATTGTTATCCCTGTTGGGGCATCCGGAGCATCCGTGGTATGAATGATAAGTGACTTGCTGAAAGAAAGGCCTCCTGAGTCTGTGCTCTTTACCCGAATAGAATACTCGGAACGACCCTCAAAATCCAATGGAGCTGTGGTTGAGAGTAAGTTTCCTTCTATGGTAAAAAGTTCGTTATCTGACGCCCCGTCTCCATCAACCAGTTGGAGCTGATGTCGGTTTGTAGTCCCCGCGGCAGGTTTATCTGGGTCTATGGTAAGGATTTCCCCGACTGCTGTACCCTCGGGCATATTTTCTTTTATTACATTGTTGAGCAGCTGAATGTCTGTTGGCGGCTCATTCAGGTCCTTGAGGGTGACTTGGATTTCTTTTGTGATAAATAAGCCTCCCTGGTCCTTTACTTGTATAGCAAGCAAATGGACTGACTGTTCTTCAAAATCGAGGGGTCTGGTTATCCGCAATTGATTTCCTTCAATGTAAAAATTTCGCAAGTCATCTTTATTGGCCAAGTTAAAGGAGAAACTGGAATCTTCGCCGTCCGGGTCTACTGCAGATAAGGTGCCGATAATCGTGTTGGCGTTTTGGTTTTCTTTTACAAATGCTGGCTCCAGTGTGATCGCCGTGGGAGCTTCATTTTCATTGGTAACATTGACCACGATGGTTTGTGTGTGAGATGACGAAATGTCAGTGTCGTAAACGGTAACCTTGAGTGAGTGTGATGGCTGGGTTTCAAAGTCCAGTACTCCATTTACGATGACTTGGTTCTTAACAATCGTAAAAAGCGGAGAAGGGGCATCATCCGCAGGGGTGATTAGCACAAAGGTGTGCGTATCTTCCTTATCAACATCAATGGCTTTCAAATCACCGACGACATCCCCTTTGTTGGCATTTTCTGAGACACTGAAGGACTCAGGGCTGATACCCGAGGGAGCATCATTGGCATCTTTGATTGTAATCGTGAAGGATTTCTCAAAGGTCATTCCTGCATCATTTACCTGAACTCTGATGCTATGGGTTGGCGTCTCTTCAAAATTAAAGGGAGCATCGGTTACTAACTGGCCATCCACAATTTTGTAGAGGGCGTTGTCTTTGCCGCCAGGCCCGTCAACTAATTTATAAATATGCCGGTTTCCTCCGGTGCTGGTTGAAATACCTCTGGTATCTGTCAGTTTTCTTAAGTCAGACGTGAGGTGAAGAAATACAGTCCCTCGGCCATTGTAGCCCACTGCAGTTAATTTCCTGGGTTTACTCGCTTCCAGTGCAATACTTCCATTTTCTCGTTCGTTAAATCCTCCACCGATGAGCAGTTCATCATCAAGGAAGAGAGAGTGCCCATCCGCACCCCAGATGGAAATCGGAATAACGGTTGAAGAGGAAGATTCGATCCATGTTTCAAAGACGTAGTATCCATTGCCAATATTCTCATCAGGGTTTTGCAGGGAATGAACGAGGTATGCGATGTCTGGAATATACTTCTGGAAAACAGCACCAGAAAAATCACGTACATTCTCTGGATAATAATCGCTGGATTTACCTTCATCCTCCAAATAGGAGAATGCCCACTGATTGATTTTGATTGTCGTATCAGTGGCGACATCTTCATCAATCGCGGAAAAAGTACCTACCGAAGTTCCCGCCGCAAGATTCTCAAAAACTTCGGAGCCTGACAATTCAAGGCCGGATGGAGCATCATTCACGTCCAGCACCGAAATGGTGAGAGATTGTGCATGGCTTAATCCTCCAGAGTCAGTGGTTTGCACTTTGATGGTGTGTTCCGGTTCTTTTTCAAAATCTAGAGGTTCTGCAAGCCTCAGAGTATTCCCATCAATGTAGAACTTGGATTCGGTTGTGGTCAGTAATTCATAGGTATGTGAATCAAATGAAGGGAATTGAGCCGTCGCCAATTCCTGCAATTCTTCCGTTTCCAGCTCTCGGTTGTACAGCCGAACATCATCAATCAACCCTTTATAATACTCTGTGGTGGGTTGTGTCGAAAGAGTTTGGCTTTTTGCAGTATTCGCACCTATTGCAATTGGCTCCTCGTTTCCCAATCCCCCGGAACTGGTCCCTATACCCCCCTGGTATTCCAGGTTTGTTGCAACCATCTTTCCATCGAGATGTAGGTTATGACCCTCGGGACCAAAGAGTAATGCCACATGATGCCATTTAAACGCGGCGTTGTTGGCTTCAGTGGTTGCTTGAATATTGTAATCTTGAGATACGCTTTGAAGGCGGCTTTCAAGAAGGTTGTTTCTTAACCTCAGGTAGAAGTGCCCTCCTGTTACTTTCCCGTTTGCATCTTTGGAAAAAAGAGTGCCTGTAGAAGAAGTGTGCTGGTACCAGAGAGAAACAGTGCCTGCATCTATTTCATAAGTTTCAATGTGCGGAATTTCAACATGGCCGAAACCATTAAAGGAGAGAGCACTGGAATATTTGCCGGTTGCCCATGGGGAGTCTCCCATCTTGTGTAGGGAGGCTGTGTTGTGTTGATTGGTTTCATCTGCTGTTGTTGTTCCAAATGCTTCATCAAATGGCCAGTAACCGATCAGCCCACGACCTAAAGTTCCATCCAGGTCTAAAGTATTCAACTTTCCAACGATGGTGTTTTCAGGGAGGTTTTCAGCGATGATCTCATTGGACAAAGTGATGCCTGTTGGTGGATCATTTGCATTTTTAACACGGATGGTAAACGTCTGCTTGAAAGTTGCTCCATTCTTGTCTGTCGTTTCAATAATGATGGAGTAAATTGGTTTTTTAAGGAAACTGAGTGCGGATACAGTCCGTAAGGTTGCCCCATTTAGTGAGAAGTCTCTGGCTCCAGATAGCAGTTTGAAGGTATGACTGTCACCTTCATCAATATCCTGGGCGGTTACGGTTCCGATCACAAATCCTGACTTTCCTTCTTCAGCAATGTTGGAGGATAGTCGTATCTCATGAGGCGGGTCATTTTGAGGTTGAATGGTTAAGGCGATTTCATGGTTTGCTGTTTTTTCTCCACCAAGCCCATGGTTTCCCATATCATTGACACTAATCTTGATCGCATCTCCTCCGTTATAGTTGAGGTCAGATGTGTAGGTGATATCCTTCAGGCTTTCTGAAAGAATCGAGTATTTCCCTTGTATGAGAAGTTGTTTATCTCCTTGAGAATCTCCTTCGGGAAAGGACAGGCCTTCTGTGTTTTTTAGTGCGATTGATCCATGCTCTGCACTAAGTCTAACTTGAATGGTGCCATCATTTACTGCGGCATCATCATGGATAGTGATGGCATTATTGTTTGTAACTGTAAGAGATAGTGCGATATCTTCCTGAATGGATAACTCCGTTGGGGCTACAATTGTGGGGGCATCATTCTGGGCCACAACTTCAATGACCAGTGAGCTTTCTGTTGAGGCTGCTTCCCCTTGGCCTGTGTGCCCAAGGTCATTTGCGGTCAGCGAAATGACAGCATCTCCACTGAAGTCATGGGTGGGCTTAAAAATCATCCCCTCCAGGGCAAGATTGATCGATTGAAGGGAGCCTTTGAGTTGGATACTGCTATCTTCTAAGCCGTCTCCTTCCTGAAAGGTAATGCCATTGAGACCGCCCAGTGAAAGAGTGCCATCTTCTGTGGAAATGGAAAAATTGATTTCCTCTTCATTTTCCGGATCATCCAGAAGACTGATTCCATTTCCAAGAAATGTGGAAAAGAGGATAAATCCATTTTCATCAATGGACTGCGCTTTCTCCGGTAGTTCGAAGGAAGGGGCATCATTAATGGCGGTGATCGAGATCGGGATGGTATAAAGGTCCACTAATGCATTCTGCTCATCACCTCCCGGGTTTCCCTTATCATCAATAAAAAGAGTTATGCCCAGTTCTCCATTATAATCACCAGGTGGATTGTATACCAATCGGCCCACCCTCCCTTTCAGCTGGGAGAGTGTACCTCTTATGGTCATGAGGCTACTGCCATTCTCTCCATCAATGAATTCAAGTCCTCTTGTGTCGTGAAAATGAATGGTGCCTACTGGGACAGAAAGAGTGAGGTCTAGCTTGTCATTACTACCTGCATCATCACTCAGAGTGATGGCATTGACGAGATCAAGATGAGCGTCTTCATCAATC
>Ga0181593_10000784_pt1 | contig 28046 bp, 37 predicted proteins | sample 071ome_19_FD_133756 | JGI IMG/M metagenome (GOLD analysis project Ga0181593, IMG submission 133756) | Coastal salt marsh microbial communities from the Groves Creek Marsh, Skidaway Island, Georgia - 071413AT metaG (megahit assembly) | ecosystem: Environmental > Aquatic > Marine > Intertidal...
CCGTATCCAAGGTTGTCTTTCTTTACGAGCATACCCATCTTCTCAGTGAATTTTCCAGAACCGTCAGGGAGCATACGTACCTTTTCAATGTTTTGCGCTTTTGCCCAGTTAAACATGACGAACGCGTCATTCACTGCAAGACAAATTACGTCATCAACGCCAAGTTCTTTAAACTTCTCGTAATTATCTTCATAACCCGGAAGCTGGTTATTTGAACAAATTGGAGTAAATGCTCCTGGAAGTGAAAAGAGTACTACTTTTTTACCCTTAAATACATCGTCGGTTGTGACATCTTGCCATCGATATGGATTGTCTCCTTCGATACTTTCGTCACGTACTCGGGTCTTAAATGTGACATCAGGTACGTGTGTTGGATGTTCTTTTTCCATACATTAATTAATTATCTACTAAATAAATACAAAATGAGTACATATTGTACCGTAGACAAACGCCTACGCAAGTTTCACAATGTTGTGGATATTAATGGGTGATGTCGGACGCTTCTTCAGCTAGTTTTTGCTCAATGAAACTAAGAGCCTCATCAGGTGAAGTATCAAAAAGTTCTACTACGTGAGGGTTTGCATCAATAATATTTCCAACTCGCTCTGCATTCTCTTCAATCCATTCACCAATCTCCTCTCCTGCCTTTCGCGCAAAAAGTACTTGAATACTGTTACGTACCTCAAGCGCGTGCATTTCATTGTTTTGCATTCCTTCCATAAAAGTATTCTACGCCCAAAGGTCTAAGAAAACACCGATGTAATGCACAACCACATAGAGGAAGAATATATAACCAATCACTCCCGCGATGAGCGACATCATCACGATGTTGATGATTTCGTTACGTCGTTTTTTTACTTCATCGAATGTACAGATACCTTTTGCGCGCCTGAGGTAAAAAATGAGCGCGCCTGCAAGCGTGAAAAGACCAATGCCCCTAAAGTACCATTTGTAATCACCGTAGAGTGTATCCGCGAGTGACGATGCAAAGCTGACCGTTGAGACTCCAAGGAGTACAAGAATGACTGGTGAGAGACAACACATCGATGCAAAAATAACTGGGATGGAAGAAATTTTCAGCGCTTCTTTTATGTTTGTTTTCATATTGAAAAATGTAAATTTAACTTTACATAACCATATCACACACAAATGAATTTTTTCAAGTCACTAATCCCCTACCATAAAATTTGACAAGATATTATATTATATGTATTATATCCCTGCATGCGTTGATGTGACTTGCGTATGGCCTATTGTTTAAGAAGTCACTACAAGTACTTATTGAGAAGCATACGGAAGTGCGAAGGCTCTGGCAGTGGTGCGATATATCCTCCCAGAGCCTTTTTTATACCTTGCTATTTCCCCATTTTTTGGCACAATGGCCACACATTATTTTGCCGGATCGTCTAATGGTACGTTTCACTCGCTTCCATCATTCGCTCGGGTACAAAAGAGGTGTTTCGAGAAATTATTTTCATCGCTGCCGGATCGTCTAATGGTAGGACTCCAGGTTTTGGTCCTGGCTATCTAGGTTCGAGTCCTAGTCCGGCAGCGATGAGCAGAATTCGAAACACCTCTTTTGTATCTCTCACTCAATCGAAAGATAGGGCACTTGGTTTTGGTCCAAGGTATCTAGGTTCGAGTCCTAGTCCGGCAGCTCGAGATTGCACACCCTCACTAGGTGATTTTGCATAATGCTATACTTACCCCATGGAAAACAAACATTATATTTGCCTTGGAGGATGCAGGGGTGTCTCAGAACACCCTGGAGTGTGCCAGGCGCCAGATTGCGAAAATCATAATCATGAACTTGTAGAGTGCGATTGCACCGATGGGCTCCACAATGATTTCAAGCCGGAATTAGAAACTGAGAAATAAAGAATAGAGCAGGATGAGATGAGAATGTTTTAAACTTTGAAGTTGTTACATAATAAAAGCCAAGATAAAAAAGATTGCCCAAAGATAACGACTTTGGACAGTTTTTGTCAAAGCCTCATTATTTATATGCCATAATAAGTTCATGTACGGATTCTTCAATAATACAATGCATCGCGTCAACGTTTTGGCTGAACAAGGTGGGCTGTCTGATACCACAGTGGTTCTTGCCGTGCTGGCAGGTGTTGTCATTGGACTCATTCTAGCAAAGCTGATTATTGCAGGTATTGCACGTCTAATGAGTGTTAAAAAGGAATAGCATATGTTACAAAAATCACTTTTCGGGGGTTTTGTTGACATGTATTTTTTTCTATTTTATTGTTTTAGATAGAGGTACATTTTGAACACTGGAGAAATGCTATGGCAAAGTACTGTTCGACATGCACAAAGACTGGAAAACGTGGTGAACGAGTTGAAATGGATGAGCTGGGTTCTCATCGAAAAAAAGGTGAGAAAATTACAGTCTATCAGTGTCCCATTTGCGATACTGTAAAAGCGAAAATACGTCACAAAAATGGTCTTGAGACCACTCGCACCATGTCTGCAGACGAGGTTGCGAAACTTGAAACCGGTGGTGGTGGCTTGCTTCTTCTAGGACTCGCAGCAGTTGGATTAATCTTTTTAGCGGGCAGGTAGTATGCATGCAAGATGATGCGCCAATACCAAAAACCACCTACTTGAAATAGTAGGTGGTTTTTAGTATTACGCAGGAATGAATGTAAGTGCCTGTCCTTTCTTATCACCTCGGCCAGTTCGGCCAATACGGTGTACGTAATCTTCAAATGTCTGTGGGAGATCGTAGTTGATCACGTGCGAGACGTTGTCGACGTGGATACCACGGGCTGCGACGTCTGTCGCAACAAGCACTCGTGACTGTCCGCTCTTAAAGCGAGCGAGTGATCGCTGTCGTTGCGAGTGGTTTTTGTTGCCGTGAATTGACTCAGCTTTTATACCGCTCTTTGAAAGCTCTTGTGACAGTTTCTCAACACTGTGTTTCATTGAGCCAAAGATGATAACCCTCTGGAGAGAGCTGTCCTGAAACAGCTTTTCAAGTGTCTCAAACTTATCACTGTGACCGTATCGAACCACATCTTGCTTGATGCTATTTGTGACATCTTTCTTTTTGACTGAAATTACTTCTGGATTTTTAAGAAAATCACCGACAAGTTGCTTCGTCTTGTCGTCCATCGTTGCTGAGAAAAAGAGTGTTTCTCGCTCTTTTGGAGTACCACTTAGAATTTCACGAATAGGACCAATGAATCCCATATCGAGCATTCGGTCAGCTTCATCAAGCACTACGGTAGAGACTGCACTTGTCTTAAAGTGATTGTTATCGATAAGGTCTTGGATGCGTCCAGGAGTACCAATGACGAAATGATTCTTTCTTCGTAGACCGTGAATTTGCGGTCGAATACTGGTTCCTCCGACACATACGGTTGAATGAATTTTAAATCCTTTACTTAGCTTCTTAAGCTCTTGTTCAATCTGAAGTGCAAGCTCACGGGTTGGTGTAAGAATAAGTGTTTGTCTACTGTACTCTTTGAGTGTTTTGTGAATAAGCGGAAGAAGGAACGCTGCCGTCTTCCCTGTTCCGGTTTCAGCAAGTCCTACCACATCTCGCCCATCGAGGATGAGTGGAATAATTTGATCTTGAATTGGTGTCGGGACACTAAGCCCAATAGTGCTTAGTGTGTGTACTAACTTTTTGTCTAAGCCAAAATCACCAAATTTATGCTTTGGTGTATACACTTCCTCTACCACTTCAACTGGGTTTGTATTAATAAATTGTGATGGGTCAAACGATGGCATTTTTCGGCCACCTCCGCTACGGCCCCCACTTCGTCCACCACCCCCACTTCGATGAGAACTTCCACCACTTCTCCGTGGACCTCTACTAAAACTCCGTGACGAACCACTGTGTCTGTCGCCACTTCGTTCTCCAGATCTTCCTCCGGTTCTTCCTCTAAATGATGAATTGCTCCGCGTTGTAGTACCGCGTCTTTTAGCAAAACCGCCTCTCCCCCGAGGACTTCGGTTTCTTGTTGTTTGCATTATGTATTTTTTAGCGAAACGCTCTGCGTTTCAAAGTCGTGTAGGTATTAATGTATTCAAATGAATATAGTTCACTTGATAAGAGTGTTCCGTATAGGACTGTATACCTTCTTGGTTTTCTCTATGCTTCGCACGTCAGAGAAGTACCATGAAGGTCTTACAAAGGTTGCGATTGCTCGCTTTTCACCCTACACAAGTAGTAAAAGCGTGCGTATAAAATAACACGTATTTTTATTATAGTCAATGCTATTCATTCTTGATAAGAAATTGGTACGCCATAAGTGGTGCCCAGAAGAGAAAGCTTGCGATACCGAAGATAAGAAATGTCACCATTGTTTTAAAATACGCCTCAGGAAATCCTTCTCCAAACCAAATACCAACGAGTGCAAATGACGCAGTAATCACCATGCATGCCCAAAATATTTTTAAAAAATTCTTTTCCATTGTTTTTTAAAACATTCTAAACACACATAAAGTTTCTCTGGTATACTCAACATATGAATGAACTCAGTGGAATCGTCGTCTTGTGCATTATTGTGCTCATACCCATAGCTTTTTATGTTGGTACGCAAAACCCACAAATTTTTGATGTGTTTGATAATGACACCAGGCAAGAACAAATTGACCCACCGTCTCTTGAACTTGAAACTGGACCAGAAGATACGACTGTTGAAACGGCGACTGTCAAAGTCAGTAATGTAGTTAACTTGAGTAATCAAGGACTCACATCAGTACCTGAATATGTTTTTTCTCAGAAGAAGACGGAGGAGCTTAATCTTTCAAACAATAACCTCCGCGGTTCGCTTCAAGCAGAAATCCGTCACTTAGAGAATCTTCGCGTCCTTAATCTCAGCAACAACAACTTTACTGGCGTACCAGCTGAGGTTGGACAATTGTCGCAACTTGAAATCCTTAATCTTTCAGGGAATCCAATTACCGGACTTCCGTATGAGTTAGGAAACCTTAAGAACTTAAAAGTACTCGATTTGCGCAACACCAACTATTCTAAAGAGGACTTAGAAGTTATCACAAACGGCCTTCCATCATCAGTTTCAATCCTCAAGTAAATAGACAATTTTATTAGTCTGTGTCATAGTGCCAAACAGTTTGTTCGCTTAATTTGTCCAGAGGAGAACCACAGTGACATGCTTAGTACTTCCTTCTGATTATCACTTATCGCCAAATGGTTATCTATGGTATGTTCTTGACCCGCAACTTTTTAAAAACTTGCCAAGACATATCCAAGTTGAAGGAATGTTACTTGAGCTGAAAAATGAGTTTCATGTAACAATCCTTAATATAACCGGCACCGCTCTTGAAATATCAATTAGGCGTGGTGGCGACATACGTAGGATACAACTACAGTTAATAGAACTCTTTATTCAATACATTAAAGAGAACGACATTAACTTTATCTGTTTTTTAGACGATATCAGGCTTGCCAAATCTGGCAATGCTAAAAGCCTCGCAGCATCGTGTCTCATGACTGGCTGTAAAGGATACTATAAGATGATTCATCATATCTTTGGTGTTATGCTAGACCAACCTCATCATGTATCACTTTACACAAAGTCTGGGAAGGCTGTTGGAATTGATACTCATAAAAAAATGCATTCATTTCCAAAAGTCGGAGCACCTGATGTGCAGATGATACTTGATATCATTGGTACTCCAATTCAAAACTCTCACTTCTAAAGTGGGGGTTTTTATTTTTTTAGTATAAAACATAGAGTATAATAGGCACATATGAAACAAAAAAATCTTGTTATCGCTGTTTTAGCTGTCATTGTTATTCTTATTGCTTTTGTGGTCATGAAAAATGGAAACAAGGGAGCACAAGTTGAAGACCCGCTTGCAAATCAAGCTCTTTCGACTGAAGATCCGTTCGATATTGTTTTTGACTACTACTCGCCATGGCGTGACGCGGTAGAAGCAGTCGAAACAAGTCCTTACCTTGAAGGCCTACAAAACGAACCCCTGCTTAGCGAACGACTCCGCGAACGCATCATTGCTTCTGAAACTTCAGGAGAAGTTGACCCAGTTCTTTGCCAAGATACTCCACCTCAGAAATTTACAGCAAGAATTGTGTCTGAATATGACGACATGATTCGTATCCTAGTAAAAGCTAAAGACCCTAGTCTCACTGCCTTTGCTACCTTCAATATCAAAAAACACAATGACGGGTGGTTTATTGACGACATTATATGTGACACTGGAGGCGAAGTTCCACCAGAACGTGAATTTACATTCGAGAAAGAAGGTTTCCTCCTTAAAGATGTACCAGAGCCACTCAATAGCGACAATTGGCACCTTATCTTTGAAGAAGATGGTGAGCCTGGGCACTTTGTACCACTTCTTTTTAGTGAAACAACTACTTGTATAACAAATAACGGTACTGAATCTACATGTGATCCAAACTCATTCGCGCAAGCTACAAAAGCACATGTGTATGGCCAAATGACGGAACTTGGGGCAGAAGTGAGCAAGGTTGAATTTAAGTAATACCCAATTGTCTCTAGTTTAAAATACATATATTGACATATGTAAATATATGGGTTATCTTCTAGTTTCCTATTAACCTCAGAGAACGAGGAGTTCATTATGGCTCGAAAAGCCAACAAACAACCCGGTAAGAAGCCTTCATTCACATTTGCTGGTCTTAAAGCAACCATAGTGAAAAAAGGTTTTGAAACTTCAGGCGACCTTCGTCAATGGAATGTGGCTGCGTATCAGTACGCCTTAAACAAGAATTGGTTTAAGACTCTGGGACTCAGTATGTCCCGTGGTAGGAGAACTGCCTGACCTTTACCTGGAAACTACACCCTCTTTGCTCACGCAATGAGGGTGTATTTATATGTCTTGGTGTATAATAATTTTATAATTATCGATTAACAAAATCAGCATGCCACAAGATCAAGAACGAAAACTTGCTTTTGCATTTTTTAGACAACACCCACTCATGACCCTTACGACACTTTCTAAGGAAGGTGCCCCACAAAACGCAGCAGTATATACGTATATTGATGAAAATAATTGTCTTTATTTTGTTTCGAGAGAAGGGACACGAAAGTATAATAATATTGTTGAGAATAGCTCAGCCACACTTTGTACGTATGACGAAAATGTACTTATGTTTGCTGAAGTACAAGGAAGTGCAGAAGTTGTAAATGACAAAGAAGAAGCTGCAACTATTCTTACGGAACTTCAAAAAATTGTTGAATCACGAAAATCATCATATTGGACTCCACCAGTATCGCAAATCAGCGACGAACCGTATGTCTTCTTCAAACTTACTCCAAAAGAAGTGACGTTTACAAACTATGAACAATCTTCATCTGAAGACTCAAAGCCAATGGTTGTAAACTTCGAGATGTAGTATGGGTTTTGAATCACAAGACACCCCAAGTAGTGGGGAGTCAACCATACGACAACTTGCAGAAGCATACAGAAACGATGCAAACTCTGAGGTACTAAGAAGTGACTTGAGTCCTGAAACGCATGAGAAAGTTATGGAAATGGTTGAACAGCTCAACATGGAGGATGAGCTAGAGAAAGTCACAAACTTTGGACCGAACATGGAGCGATTGTTGTCGCATGAAAATCAGGCGAATGTATTACGTTCACTTGTAGAAAACCTAAACGAAACTAATCAAGACGAGCTTCGTGAAATCTTAGGATGTGAAAAACTTAAAAACACTCCGGTTCATTAGTATGAAAACTTTTGCGGCGTTCCTAACACTTTTAATAATCCTGTTACCGCTTGAAACGTCTGCGAGACATACGTCTTACTATCGCATTGATAGGAGTGACCTTGATGATGATATTGTTGAAGATGTTCCTGTCCCACTGCTTTTTGCAGTAACACACGAGGAGCTTGATGATAATTTTGGTGAGTTACGAGGAGGTGGTACACGACTTCATGAAGGGCTCGATATTCTCGCACCTAAAGGTACGCCTATCGTATCTCCCACTGAAGCAATAGTTATTCGAACTGGTGAAGGTCCCAGTGCTGGAAACTATGTCTACACAGCAAACCCTGGGGGTGAAACGTTCCGCTATATGCACCTTGATGAAATAGCGGACATAAAGCCTGGTGATGAGCTCGATGTAGGAGACTTTATAGGTACTGTCGGTGATACTGGAAATGCGCCAGACGGTGTATACCACCTTCACCTTGAAATACGAGATGAGGACAATGATCCGCTTGACCCGTACGATAGGCTTACTGAAACATTTACTATTAACAAGCAAATTTCATACCTCAAGTCTGTTATCAATGACTATGATGGTGACGAAGATGCATACGCTGAATACCTTGTTGCAACATTTCCTGAAGTGTTTCAAATTGCACTAGAGAAACGATATCGAATGCCCGATGAGATTGATGATGCTCTTGAGGATACTGATACAGGAACTATCATAGAACTTCAGAATCAACTTGATAATTTGATTGACAGTATACCCAAACTTCTCTCTACCCCACTCTCTCTCGGTGACCAGAATGGTGAAGTAGTCCTATTGCAGTTTTACCTCATCTACAAAGGTGACGGACCGGCGCATGACAATCTGCTCAAAGCAGGAGCAACTGGATACTTCGGTTCAATTACAGAAGCTGCTCTTAAAGAATACCAAGAGGCTCAAACGCTTATCAAAACTGGTATGTTCGATAATCAAACAAAAAATAAATTGGATTAAGCACAATAAAAAACGCCACATATGTGGCGTTTTTTATATGCCTGCACTACCCTTTACTTGGCGTTGTAAGTCTATCGACCACATACGCAATGACTGGCACCAGTATCATCGGGAGAATTCCGAGGTACACAAGCGCAACGGTTGGATATCCTTCGTATGGATTTGCAATCTCACTCTTGAGATTGAGTACCAAAAGGACTGTTAAGAAGATGGGAATGATGTACTTGATGGACACATCCCAGAGTGCTCCGAGCTTCCATTCTGAGCGCTCCTCAATAAACTTTTTGAGCTCATTACTCTTCCAGAGCCAGCCGACAATGACCGCCTCGAGAATTCCAATAATGATAACTCCGTAACTAATGATGAAGTGGTCTACGATATCGAGTGCATAGAGACCTCCCTTTGTTACAAACAAGAGTCCTCCAACGAACATGAGCGCCATAAGCGAGAAAGCAATCTTTGAGTGCGGTGTTTCAGGGAATCGATCACGAATAGACGCTGAAACTCCTTCAAAGAGTGAAAATGCACTATCGACTGCAAGCGTAAGGAGCATGCCGAAGAATACAACTGCAATAAGCGCGTTAAATGCTGGAAGAAGCCCAATTGCTTCTGGGAACACCACAAATACAAGCGATGGTCCCCCCGCAAGTACTTCTGTTACAGGTACTCCTTGCTGGAGCGCCATGTAGCCGAGTGTTCCGAAGACTACGAAACCAGACATAATACTCACAATAAAGTTTCCAATTGCAACGTAGATAACGCTCTTGGTAATCTCGTCTTCTTTTCTCTTAAATGAGCCATAGGCAATCATTACACCGAAAGCAAGCGTAAGACTAAAGAAGACCTGTGAAAAGGCTGCAAGCCACAATTCTGGGCTTGTAAGTGCTCCCCAGTCAGGGATTAAGAATGTTTTAATACCTTCAGCAGAACCAGGAAGTGTCACTGCTCGGATGATAAGAAGTGCAAGCACTACAAACGGAATTGTTGCAGTCCACTTCACCACCGCGCTCACACTCTTTACCCCCTTCCAAACTGAAAAGTACACAAGTGCCCAAGCTATAACGAGTCCAGCAAACACTGGCCAGGCAATACCACCAAGCTCAGTTGGCCCAGATGAAATTTGCAGAATGTCATTGAAGAAAAATGAACTTGTATCACTCCCCCATGACATCGTAAACGCAGCCCCAAAGTAGTCGACACCCCATGCGATTACAGCCATGTAGTATGAAATGACCATAAATCCAAGCACGAGTGACATCCACCCGACGTAGCGAAACGCTTTTTTGATGCCACCAAGTGCATCTGCTGCACCTTTTTGCATCATTTGTCCAAGTCCAACCTCGAGGGTAAGAAGTGGAATACCAATAAGAATATTAGCGACAATTATTGCCACCACAAAAGCACCGCCCCCATGCTCATATGCAAGTGATGGGAAGCGCCAGAGGTTGCCGAGTCCTGCGGCAGAACCAACTGCAGCAAGTATAAAAATCCAGTTACTCGGCCAATATGTTTTTGACATAGTAATACCTACTTATCCAATAAAATAAGCTATGTATATATGGTTGCATATATTACACCAAAAGTGACCACCTTCGAAAATTTGGATACACGAGTTCCGAATTGTCAAAAGTATCTGGAAATTTAACAAAAGTAGGTGTAGAGTGACAGTATATTCACCATTCAGAAAATCTTTATGAAAAAATTCTCATCACTTCTCACAATTGCAGGCCTATTTATAGGTGTATTTTCAGTAACATCTATAGCGAGTGCTGAGTCATACACTTCAGACTCATATTATGGCAATTCATATCGCCCATCATATAACTATCAGTACTCTTATTCACAACCGTACAGTTCTAATTACTACTACAGTGATGCATACATTGAATCACTCATAGCGCAGCTCCATGACCTTCTTCGACAACTTGAGGATATGCGTGGAAATTATGGATATCGATACTATGATTATGACTACGACTACCGGTACGACAATCGATATGATGACGATTATCCCGATGTGGACACCGACTATGCAGACGATGTTGATGAAGATAGTGCCGAGCTCAATGGGTATGTCGACATGAACGACTTTAAAAATGGCCGAGTATTTTTCGTGTATGGTGAAGACGAAGACCAAGTTGAAGATATTGAAGATGATTACGATGAGTATCGTGACATTGATGAAGACGGCGATGATTTGCAGAAAATCACTGTCGACACTGACCATGACGGTTCAGATGACTTCTCGAAAGATATTTTTGGGCTTGATGATGATACACGATACTACTTCTCTATGTGTGTTGAGTTTGAAGATGAGGATGACGATGAACGAATTATTTGCGGTGGTGTAGAGGATTTTGAAACCGACAGAGACTAGTGGATAACACTCTGCAGGATTTTCCTTGTACGTTACACTGAATCTATATCCTTAAGTACATGAAATTATGAAATATATTCCTTTTATTGGAGTTCTCTTTTTAGCAGTGGTTGCGACAACACAGGCAAATACTCCTCTTACTGGTCACAAAATTGGTCTTGATGCTGGACATGGTAACGGAGAAACAGGAGCAGTCGGATATTGTGGAAAAACAGCAGTACCAGAATACCTCGTAAACGAAGCAGTACGCAGCGAACTCACCACACTCATTGAAGACGCTGGAGGGATAGTTCACCCAATTGAGCAACTCAGTACTCGAAAAGCACGCGTTGAGAATGCTGAAACATATGGCTCTGAGGTACTTATCTCCATCCATCATAACGGCTCATCAAACACCTCTGCTGATTACACGCAAAGCTTTGTGACACAAAAAAATGACAGAGACTTAGCTAAAGAAATTCATCCCCTCATTGCATCAGCAATCGGCGTTGGTGATAAAGGAATCAAAAACGATGGATACGGCATGACGGTCTATGGCTCACTTCCAGGTGTCCTTACTGAGAGTTACTTCATCACCAACAAAGACGCTGCGTGTGACTTCATCGATTATCAGAATGGAGTTCTGGATACTCGGGTACATAAAGAAGCGCAGGCTATGTTTGATGGACTTATGAACTACTTTGATGCTTCTGGTGGAAATGACGGTGGAGATACTAGTGATGGAGGTAATTGTTCACCAGGTAAACAAAGGCAGGGAAAATGTTAGAATAAACATACATAATAAAAAGATATAATATGACAAAAACATTATCGTTATCGACAATTCTCATACTTGGCATGCTCTTCCTACTTGCAGGAACAGCATTTGCTAATCATACATGGGGCAAATATCATTGGGATCTCTCTACAGCTGACACTATGGCTAATCCTCTTGAGCTACGAGACAACCTCACTACTTCTGCATGGAAAGCAAGTCTTGCACAGGCATCGACAGACTGGAATCTGTCAGTTATTAAAAATACCGTAGTTCCAGGTACTAAAAATCCACAAACATGTGACCCTACGATTGGGAGCGTCGAAGTGTGTAGTGCAGAATATGGTGACAATGGGTGGCTTGGAATTGCACAAATCTGGGCGTACAGAGGAAAGGACGGGCACATCGCGCAAGCGGTTACCATGCTCAACGACACATATTTTGCACTCTCAAAATATAACACTCAGCCTTGGAGAGACTTTGTAATGTGCCAAGAAGTCGGTCACACCTTTGGCCTTGGTCACCAAGACGAGAATTTTGGGAATACAAACCTTGGTTCATGTATGGACTATACAAATGACCCAACTGGCCTACTCGGCACAAACGGTACTAGTAGCAACGAGCATCCAAACACACACGACTACGAAATGCTTGATGAAATTTATGCTCACATAAATGGTACAACTTCAGGTGGAAATGACGGTGGCGGAAAACCTGATAAAGGTAGCGGCGGAGGCGGTAAAGGAAAACCAAACAAAGCTAGCATAGACCCAGCTACATGGGGGCAGGCAGTAGCCCAAGATGCACAAGGTAAGAATTCTCTCTATGTACGAAACCTTGAGAACGGTATGGTTCAAATAACCCATGTTCTCTGGGCTGACAACGATGGGCATGAACACACTCACTAGAAACTAAATCAAAACCGGCACCAGTGCCGGTTTTTTTAACATCCTTTTCCTGAGTAATATTTTTCTTGTGCTAAAATAGCGTTTGTATTTTTAATTTATTTTTCTATGAAATTTCTTATCCCAACTTTTGTATTAGCATTTTCTTTTTCTATAGTCTCACCACTTTTTGCCCAAACATATGGATATATTGACCAAAATGGTGACTTAAGAGTTGTTGAAGCAGAAAATCCAACACTTGCTATTAATACAGCAGAAAACATCGCATACGACAGTGGTGTAATGCTTATGAGTGCTAAAGGACTTGCACTTATTCAGGAATTAGGAATTACCATACAAGCTACCGTAGGTGCAGTTGAGTACACTTCACTCAAGAACTAAACAATCATATTTGTTAGTGACAGATATAAGGCACACCGTACATTCTTAAAACAGTGATGTCTTGACATATATTATTATTTATTGCTTATTCATTCATTCAGTATCACTCATGCTACTCTAGTTGTACTTTCATAAGGACCAAGGAGGTTAAACGTGAAAGCAATAAGAACGTTCTTTTTACTTGTAATATCACTGTTCTTTCCAGGAGCAGTGCTTGCGGGACCCATTTCTGCAACAATGACAAGCTATCCATTTGGTGGCATAATTGCTACAGAGGACTGGGCTAATGGTGGCGCTTCCCTTTCTTGGAACGTCTTCCAGGTTGGAAATCTTTGGCAATATGATTATTCATTTAATCTTGTCAAAAAAGATCTCTCAGGAATTATTTTTCAAGTGAGCGATACGTTCACGGCAAAAAATATTTTTGATGGAACGACTTCTGGATGGGAAATTCAAACGTTTGGTGACGAAGGTAATTCAACACCCGGTATTCCTAGTTTGCAGTACGGTATCAAGTTTGGGGGCACAGGCCTGTTTAACGATTTCACCATCGTAACAGACCGAGCTCCCATGCTAGGTAATTTCTATGCTGTTGACGGTAAAACACCTGGCTCTGAAGTGTATGCTTATAATTTTCGCTGGGGCAGTTGCTCTGGTGATGTGCGTGATGGTACTGATCAAAAAGCAGGCTGTGTGGTTGTCCCTGACACAGTTACAACCTCTGTTCCAGAGCCTGGAGCGCTAGCATTACTTGCGTTAGGTCTTGGTGGTCTTGGACTATCCAAACGACGTCATAGTGCGAAAATCGCAAGCTAACCGAAAGGTAAGTTTGCTAATAGCAACAAAAGCGTGCAAATCTATTTTTGCGCGCTTTTTTCTATATTTTAGCCAGATTTAAAATTGGTGATACAATAGTGTATATGAAACAAAATATCACCATTGCAGTGCTTGTCATTGCGCTTATTGTAGGCCTTTACTTTTTACTCAGTAACATTACAAAAACCTCTACGGTTGAGAACGAACCGACACCATCAGAAACAGACGTGGCAGATATCGTCACTGATACCCCTGACACAGCTGACGATACTGAGGAAGAAGTCATGAATGAAGATGAAACAGTTATCGGCTCTTCTTTTAGTGAACATGCCATTACTGCATATCACTATGGAAGCGGCTCCGATGAGGTTCTTTTTATCGGAGGTATACATGGTGGCTACTCATGGAACACCAACCTCGTGGCATATGAACTTATGGATTACCTCGAAGATAATCCGTCAGTTATTCCAGACAATGTAAAAGTGACGGTAATTCCAACACTTAACCCAGACGGGCTAGAAGCAGTTGTGGGTACCACGGGCAGATTTAGCGCATCGGATGTTCCTGCTTCAGAAGCAGAAACAATTCCAGGCAGGTTTAATGGGCGTAATGTTGACCTCAACCGCAACTTCGACTGTGAATGGCAAAGTGACGCCGTATGGCAAAGTCGTTCAGTAAGTGGTGGTTCCGCTCCATTCTCTGAGCCGGAAGCTCAAGCGGTACGTGATTATATTGAAAGCAACAACATTGTTGCTGCAGTGGTGTGGTACAGCGCTGCAGGTGGTGTGTACGCATCAACATGCCACAACGGCATCGCTCCTGAAACAACATCCCTTATGAACACATTTGCAAACGCATCAGGATACTCAGCTCATGATTCGTTTGATTACTATGAAATCACTGGTGATATGGTGAACTGGATGGCTGGAGAAGGTATTCCTGCTATTAGCGTGCTCCTTACGACACACAAAGATGTTGAGTGGAGCAAGAACAAAGCAGGTATTGATGCTGTGCTTAAATCACTAGCGGAATAAGCACTGAAGAATGAATTCCTTCCTAAACAAATACACTTTCGGTGCGTTACTTCTTTTTGTAGCACTCGGAACAATCATTTTCTTCTTTCTTCCCGAACAAGAACATGAACCAGTTGTTGAGCCTGCAGTGGAAGAAGTGATTGAAGAACCAAAACCGTATTTCACACAAGAAGTTGTCGGAACTTCAGTTGAAGGCAGGAACATAGAAGCATACCAATTTGGAAATGGAGACACACACATACTCTTTGTTGGTGGTATTCATGGAGGGTATGAATGGAATAGTGTAGTCCTTGCCTATGACTTCATTGATTACTTTACTAACAATGAAATGGCTGTACCCGATACTGTTACAGTTAGTATCATCCCAAATGCTAATCCAGACGGTGTCTACAAGGTAACAGGTCTTGAAGGTAAATTTGAACTCGAACAAGTAGTAGAAAATGTCGACGCATCACTTGGACGATTTAATGCAAATGGAATTGACCTCAACAGAAACTTCGACTGTAAGTGGGCTCCAGAAAGTATGTGGCGCGGCAACGTCGTAAGCGCAGGTACTGAGGCCTTCTCTGAACCTGAGTCACGAACAATCCGCGACTATGTACTAACTCATAACCCAAAAATGGTTGCCTTTTGGCATAGCCAATCAAATGCTGTCTACGCTTCTGAGTGTGAAGAAGGTATTCTTCCAGAAACAATGACTGTGATGAATCTATACTCAAACGCTTCTGGCTATAAGCCAGTAGACTCCTTTGATGCATACAGTATAACTGGGGACGCGGAAGGTTGGCTTGCGTCTATAGGTATTCCAGCAGTCACGGTTGAGCTCTCGACTCATGAAACAATTGAGTGGGATGAAAACTTGGCAGGAGTTTCTGCACTGCTATCTCACTATAGTACACTTACTCAATAGATTGTATTTCTTTATAAAAATGAGCTCGCGTGAGCTCATTTTTATTATTCTTTTTGTTGTGTATAATCAAGCCTATGCAAGAAATGATTATTAACTCAGTACAGACATTACGACAAGATAAGGGCCTAACGCAACAGGAGCTCGCAGAGAAAGTGGGAGTAACAAGACAAACCGTTATTTCCATAGAAAAAGGAAACTATACTCCTTCCGTACTACTCGCGCTCAAGCTAGCGCAGGTCTTTAATGTGTCTGTAGAAGATATTTTTAAAATTTCATATGAAAAATAGTACTGTTCAAATTGCCATAGCAGTGATTCTTACTGTGCTACTCCTGGCGCTCGGTGATCTCTTCCCTTTCTGGATGCCGACCATGAATGAGATGGCCGTATTGCTCGTTATTACCCTACTCCTTATCGTATGGTCTGGGTTTATCATGAAAGAAAAACCGCATGATGAACGTGAAGCACTCCATACCATGTATGCGGGTCGTGTCGCGTATCTTGCAGGACTTGGAGCGCTCACTATTGCACTCATTACTCAGGGAATCGATTATGCTATCGATCCTTGGATTATCGTTGTCCTCATTGTAATGGTTGTTTCAAAGGTATGTGCACGTTTATACTTAGAGCGATATAAATAATATTTGTATATGAACGAAGTAGATGCACATAAATTAAATGAAGCACTTAGTAAAGATACGGAGGAAGATGGGATTGATTTTATTAATGTATGCAGTCCAGCGGAGTACAAAGACAAATGTATTCCTGGCATTCGCAATATACCGCTGAGTAAAATAAAGGACCACCTTGATGAATTTAAGGAGATGGAAACTATCTATGTTCACTGTACGGGTGGTAAACGTGGTGCTGAAGCTATCAAAAAACTAAAGGAGCTTGGTATTACAGCCGAAATGTACAACTTAAGTGGTGGTTTAATGGCGTGGGAAGAGGCTGGCTACGGAACTGTCTCAAATCGAACAGGAATGCCCCTTATGCGACAAGTTTTGCTTGTAGCAGGGTTACTTATCATAATTGGTTATGTACTTTCTTTTGTTAATCCAATGTGGTTCCTACTTCCACTCTTTGTAGGTATAGGTCTTACTGTTTCAGGTGCAACGGGATGGTGCGGTATGATGACGATTCTCACACGCATGCCGTGGAATAAGTAATGATTAAAAAGTTTTCAATCTCAGCAAAACTCTGGTTATATCCAGGCGAAAAAGCATCTTGGCATTTTCTTACTATTCCCAAGAAAGTGTCCCAACAAATTAAAGAGGAGACGTCACACATCAAAAGAAAAGGATGGGGTTCACTTCGTGTCAAAGTTGTAATCAACAAAAGTTCATAGGACACATCAATATTTCCTGATGGAAAAACTGGGACATATGTACTCCCCGTCAAAGCTTCAGTGAGGAGGCAAGAAGGCCTATTTGATGGTGATTCTGTGAAGTTTTCAATAACACTACTATAGATTTTTGTTTTGCTTTCTTTTGAGGAGTAGGTATCCAAACACCAACAATACGACAGCAACTTCCACTATGGTCTCAATTTTCGTCGAGCCATTGATAATTTGTGCAAAGAGCTCAATTCCCAAATATCCTGCTAAGAGATAAAAACCGTCTCTGATAATTGTGCCAAAAAATGTTGAGAATATAAATAACTTCAAAGGTACTTTGAGTATCCCCGAACCAGCCGAAATGACAACACTTGGCATAATGGGGAGCGCGCGCAAAAACGTGAGTAACAGATAATCTCTCTTCCCTTTTCCAAGTTTTGCTCCAAACGATTCTATCTCTTCACTTGAAACACGTAGAAATTTTCCAAACAAAGTCACTACAATACCCTCTGCTTTATCAGCTATGAAATATACAACGAGTGCACCGATTGTTTTTCCAATCGTACCAATTAACACAAGCAGGAAGAGAGCTAGATATGTATACTCTTGAGCACTCGCAAATGAACCTGAAACTACCATGACCGTAGGTGATGGAATCGGAGCAATTACTTCTTCTACAAATGAAGCAATGAAAACAAACCACTCAAGTGGTACCTGGTCAACAAACGATAATAATTTTTCTTCTAAAAATGTGAACATAGCATAACGTTATCTCCCTCTCCCATATACACTTTTTAATTTCTCAACATGTTCCTCATACGTGTCAGAACAATGGAATCCAGCATTATCATCATGGAAATAGAACATACAAGAGGTTTTAACAGGATTGAGTGCTGCAAGTACTGCTTCAGCTGAAGGATTAGATATAGCGGTTGGCGGAAGTCCTTCATATTTATACGTATTGTACGGTGAGTCAATATACTTATCTTGTGGTCGTGGAGTCGGCCACCATGGCTCCCACGGTTTATCGCCACGTGCATACTGAAGCGTTGCATCGAGCTGAAGACGCATGTCTGTAAATAACCGATTCCATATAACACCAGAAATGTGGCGGGCATCTGTGAAATCGTATGCTTCTCGTTCCAACAGTGATGCAATAATGATTGCCTGCTCAAGTGGCACTTGCGCATCAACTCCCGGACCATAGTGCTCAAGTATTGCATCATTAAAACCTTCTACAACGAGTGGCGCAACATCAACTGGCGAAGCACTCTTAGCGACTGTAAACTTACCCGGATAAAACTTTCCTTCTTGTATGACCGGTTCAGTTTCAACAACAAGTGCTTGAAACTGTTCACGCTCAGCTTCAGTCCACTTGAGGATTTTCCCAAAGTTATGTGCAATTTGCTCCTTTCGTTCACCTGGTTGAATCACTAATATCCTACTTGATGCTGATGCCAAGTTCTGATACCAATCCATAAGTGCTAATTTGCCCAACGCTTTATCAAACCACGCACCACTTAAACCACTATTCTCTCGTCGAGTTGCGTAATGCTCTTCAAAAAAGTCATCTGCGACAGAATCTTCAGCAATCAAGCCATTTACAGGGTCTACTCCAACAGGAAACTGTGGAATAGTTGCAACAACATCTCCAATGTTTCGAGCTTCATATTGCACAATATACTTTCCATACACCACAAAACCAACAACAGGAACAACGACAACGCCAGTAAAAACAACAGCGAAAACGGTCGCCCATTTTTGAACATGTGACTTAAATGTTATTTCTTTGTTGGTATGCAAAAACATATACTATTACATGCACACTATTCTCCAGTTACATACGTTCTCTTCCCCATTTCCAACATACTCAAGAGCAATATAACCAGTGTTTTTCAACCGTCGAACTCTAAAGAAGGTTGAGAGAATATTCCAAAATCCCAGCATTTTATTCTCACACATATAGGACACCATAATATTTATAAAAGCTGCGTGAGAAACAACAACAACTGATTCGTATTTCCCGCGCTGACTTTCAATATAGGCAAGTGACCTTTTAGCACGATTAGAAATATCGGTAAAATTTTCTGCACCTTTATATCTCCAATTTGGATTATTTTTGTGTAGCAACGTCAATACTGCATACCAATAGGACTCGAGTGCATAATGTGACTTACCAAAGAGTGATGTAGGGCGTTCGACCTCATGAAAAAATCCTTCAACTTTCGGAGAAAGTCCGACACTTTGGCCTATTATGCGTGCTGTCTCAAGTGCTCGCGTGTAAGAACTCGTAAGTAACAAGTCTGGGTTAAACACTCGAAGTGCCTCGGCTCTCGTATACGCCTCTTCACGACCCCTCTCAGACAAGGGCGTTGTAGCTGACTGATGCTTTTGCTCAATGTTTAATTGCGTTGTTCCGTGTCGTACAAAATAAACGTACATATCGCTATATTATACCTGTATACAGTGCTCAATAACGAGTAATTCAAGCGGAAGTGTTGGTACGAATGATTTGCCAATATACTCTCCAGAAGCTAAAGCATTCTTAAGAAGATGTGAATTAAGAGAGGTTTCATTTTGCTTGGCTAAATTCTCAATAATTCGAGCATCCTCGGGAGAATAATTCACAAGTAAGTCTTTTGCACGCGATGGTACGTTGCGAAGCAACATAACAGTACGTAAACGCTCTAGAAACAACTTATAAAAAAGCTTGATGTCTGTGTGCGAATTAGACACAGTATCTAGTACCAAAAATGCTTGCTCACTATCTTTTTGTGCGAAGGCAACTACCAAGTCATTGAGCAAAGAACTCTTTGGAGCCCCAACTATTATCGCAACTTCATCTTCCGAAAGTTCTTTGTCACCTGACGACATTATTACTTTTTGAATGATGCCGAGTGCATCACGATATGAGCCATCAGCAGCAAGCGCAATTACATCAGCAACATGGCTGTCCATCTTACAATCTTCTTTCTTTGCAACTTGTTCAACAACTTTACGAAGTTGCTCCCTCGTAGGTGCATGAAAATCGAAAATCTGACAACGTGACGTAATGGTATCGAGCAACTTGTCTCTTTCTGTTGTTGCTAAAATAAATACCACATATTCTGGGGGTTCTTCTAATGTTTTAAGGAGCGCATTGAACGCTTCTTTGGTCAGCATGTGTACCTCGTCAATAATGTACACCTTATACGGCGATTCATATGGAAGTGTATATACAGCTTCCTTGAGTGCTCGTATATCATCAATTCCTCTATTTGAAGCAGCATCAATTTCATATATATCAACATCCTTTGCTCCGATTTCATGCGCAAAAATGCGTGCGACCGTTGTCTTTCCAGTCCCACGAGAACCAGTAAACAAAAGGGCGTGCGGAATCATATTTTTGGCGATTGCTCCTTCAAGAACACTCACGATGTGTTCTTGGTTTTTCACCTCATTAAATTTTTGTGGTCGATACTTTCTATAAAGCGCGTGCGATACTTCGGTCATAATGCATATTATAGCAGATTCTTTCAAAACCTTTTCATAGAAAAAACAGCGCTGATGCGCTGTTTTTTACTTATTTAGACTTTTTTGTAGTTTTTTTGGTTGCCTTCTTAGCCACTTTTTTAGTTGCCTTCTTTTTTGCTGGCGCTTTCTTGGCGACTTTCTTAGTAGCCTTTTTAGCAACTTTTCTTGCGGTTTTGGCTGCCTTTTTTACGACTTTCTTTGCCTGCTTCTTAGTCTTTGTTGCTATTTTCTTTACTGCTTGATTTTTCTTTAGGTCATTCCAGTGAGCTGTCATCTCTTTCTTAAAATCTGCAACCTCACCTTTTGATGCATTCTTAACCGTTCCATACATCTTTGCTGCACCTTCGACAAGATTATTAAATTCTTCTTCAGTGATATCTTCAGCCTTTTCAAGTGCTTCGAGGATTTCTCCCTTTGCCTTTAGTGCCCAACCTTTTACTTTCTTTCTATTTTTCTCAGCGTTTTTACTTCCATAGAGGAAATACGCTCCAGCTGCTGTAACTGCAGCCGCAGTAAGACCGATACCAATCTCGGCTTTTTGTGTGTTACTGAGATGCTTTTGAGTTGTCGTTTTCTTCGCTGCTTTCTTTGTTGCCATAGTTATGATTCGTCTTTTATTGTTAATGATGTTTTCTTTTTCTTTCGGCGAGGTTGTTTTGGAACATCTGAGTCATCTGAATCATCGGTGTCCGCCATCATTCTCCGCTTAAAAAGAAAAGAAATAATCTTCGGTATTGCGGCTCCGCTTGCCAAGTGTGCTCGCAGTGACTGCACATCTTCTGACACAGTCTCGACTCCTTGTTCAATTTGCTCTGTGATTCTCCTTAGTGACTTTGTAAGTCGTATAGCATGGAACAACAGAACGCAAAGAAGTGCGGTAAACACAATTACAGCAATACCAGTAATCATGAAAAAAATATTCGCTTGCAATACCTCGCTCATGGATCCATTGTATCAAACTTTTTTTCTATGACGATTTTTTTTCTAAAAATCTGTTTACAACTGTCTCAACTTCTTTGAGTGAGTTTTGTTCCATAAGCTCAACTCGAAGCTCTTTTGCACCTTCAAACTCATGTGCGTACGCTTTATAGTGTTTTTTCATGATTGCAAAATTTTTGAACGGCAGTAATTCTGCGAAAAGTTTTGTGTGCTCAACCATCACTCGAAGACGTTCTGATAGAGAGACGTTTGATAAATCCTTTTCTGGATGAAACAGCCATGGATTACCAAAGATAGCTCTCCCCAACATCACACCATCTGCTCCTGTCTCTGCTACTTTCTGATGTGCATCTTCTACTGAAGCAACGTCTCCATTTCCAAAAATAAGTGTCCTTTTCTCATGTCCCTGCACCCCAGGGCATCCTCTCTTGCTTCGCAATTCACCTTGTACGTCATTTCGAATCTCAACAGCTCTTTTTACTCGCTCCCACCTCGCAGGCACTTTCGACATTTCTTTTCGTGTGCGCGCATGTATAGTCACCACAGCTGGTTCAACTGAAAGAAGCTCAGGGAGCCATTCTTCCAGCGTATCTTGGTTGTATCCAAGTCGTGTCTTTACAGAGACTGGCAGATTTGGTGCGCCACGTTTTGCCGCAAGAACAATTTCTTTTGCGTTCTCAGGGTTTTTAATCATAGCTGAGCCACAGCCTTGTTTTTCGATAGATTTGTCGGGACATCCCATGTTTATGTCGATACCGTCAAAACCAAGTTCCTCACAAAGCTTTGCCGCCGCTTCCATGTATTCTGGATTTGAAGAGAAAAGCTGAGCGACTATCGGACGTTGTTCATCAGTAAACTGTAAATCTGCCATGAGCTTTTCCTTTCCTTCGGGTGTAGCACGCATGAGTCCATCAGCTGAGACAAACTCCGTCCACATAACATCAGGTCCTCCTACCGTACCGTCTTTTCGCGTATGCGCCGAATACTTTGCAATCATACGTCGAAATGGCTCGTCGGTGACATCTGCCATCGGCGCTAACACTATGATTGGTTTTGGTAATTCTTGCCAGAAATTCATTGTCGTGGCATTGTACAGTTCGGCTCATTAAATGCAAGATGGATAGCATGTATAGCAATATCTATGCCACAGAAGGCACCCTACGGTGCAAGGTGCTAGAAATGAAAAACAAAGAAGAAAATAGTCATAAAAAGTATTTTGGTGACTATGTGTTTGAAAAATTGTTCATTAATACACTTCTCACAATTGCAGCTATAGCACTGATAATTGGTCTACTATTAGATATTGATGGACTTATTGGAGCAGGATTTGCTGGAATACCCTTATGTCTATTCTTACATATTCTTCGGATAGATCTCAGAAATAATGCTCCGTGGGATTAGTTATTTGGCTCAGCTTGCGTACTCGTCGCCACCTCACTCGTTGAGGTGGCGTTTTCATTTGAAAGTTCTTCATTTACAAACACCTTCTTCTCAAACCGCACATCGACATACTGAAAGTTTCCGGGTTTCAAATGACTATATGCCTCTGATGTAAGGACCGCCTCTAAATTTTCATACGTAAGTTCAGGATCGTTTTTTGACGCTACATAAAATGTACCACCTCCATTGACATTAAACTCTACGTCACCATTTTCTTTGTATAAGATAGATGCGATTCTGAAATCGAGTGTATCCTCAATTCTATGTGCGAGTTGCTCCATCGTTTCAAATACCTGTGCATCAAGCTTCATGCCTCGTTTCACTTGCTTTCCTTCTACCATATGTCGCATGAGAGTACCACCATTTTTAAGCGGCGAGATATCAAATGCGTATCCGTGTTCATCAATAAAATAACAATCACTTCCTTCACCATCACCACACCACAATGCATATGGTAGGTATTCGTCGAAACTGACACTTAGTGTATTTCGATTTGTTTTTCTCACTACCACATCTTTCACCCTTGGTGTTGCCTCAACTACTGAGACCACATTTTCATATGGATACAGGTACGTAAAGCGTCTTGGAATAACAAGAAAATACGAACCACGAAGTGTACTTTCTACCTTCCCTCGCACCTCGTCATGTGAAATGGTTTTCCCACCCTCAACTTCAATTTGTTCAATCAAATATCTCGGAATATGTGTTATGTAGTAAACACCATATAAGAGAGTGCAGACAGCTAAAATCCATACAAACCCTATCAAAATCTGTATAAAAAAAGTTTTTTCACGTGTATCTCTCCTTCTGTGGACAGTTTTCTTTTGTTCCTTCTTTTTTCCGAATTGCACAAGATTATTCTATCACTTCCTTGCCCATAAACGGCACGAGTGGTGTAGGAATTTTTACAGTACCGTCTGCCTGTTGGAAATTCTCTACAAGTGACACCAAGATACGTGGTGTTGGAATTGCAGTGCAGTTAAGTGAGTGTGCGTATTGTAATTTCCCTTCTTGATTGCGATAACGAATGTTAAACCTCCGTGTTTGAAAATCATGGAAATATGATGCTGAGCTAATTTCACGATACTTTTCTTCATGTGGGACCCAGAGTTCAATATCGTATTTTTTCACCTGTCCTTGACCTAAGTCACCACCACAATTCACTACCGTGTGATATGGAATGCCAAGCGATTCAATAAACTCTTCTGTGTTTCGGTTGAGCCATTCATGCCACTTCACAGACTCTTCATGACTTGCTTCGCAGAGCATGACCTGCTCAATCTTGAAAAATTCATGTACACGAATGAGACCTTTTGTATCTTTCCCATGACTTCCTGCTTCACGTCTGTAACATGGAGAAAAAGCAAGCCACTTGATAGGAAAATCCTTCTGTTCAAGTACCTCATCAGCGTAATACCCCATGGTTGACACTTCTCCTGTTCCGATAAGATAGTCCTCGTCTTGCGTGTGGTAGACATCTTCAGCTTCATTTGGCAGATGTCCGGTGCCGTAGAGATTTGCTTTCCGAACAATTGATGGGACAAGAAGTGGGTTAAAACCTTTGTCCATAAAAAACTGTTGCGCATAGTTCCAAATTGCCCATGAGAGACGCGCGCCATCATTTTGGAGATAATACCCTCTAAAGCCATGAACTTTTGTGCCACGCTCAAAATCAACCATTCCGAGCTTAGTCATGATTTCTGTGTGGTCCTTTGCTTCAAATTCAAAGGAAGGTTTTTCACCCCACGTTTTGATTTCTTGATTTTCTTCATCGCTTGCTCCTTCAGGCACTGACATGTCAGGAACATTAGGAACCTGGAGCATAAGTTCTTGCCACCTCCCCATCACCTCCTTGAGTTCCTCTTCTTCTTTTTGAAGTTCTGCTTTAAGTTGTTGCATTTCTTCAATTTTCTGCGTGCGTGTAAGGTCATCGTGCGCTGTGGCTATTGCCTCAGATGCACTGTTTTGCTGAGCTCTCTTAGCCTCGACAGATGCAAGGAGTTCTTTGCGCTTGTCGTCGAGTGTGATGAGCGCATCAATATCAATATCCATGTGCTTTTTCTTTGCACCTAAGGCAACAATCTCCTTATTTTCTCTAATGAATTTTATGTCTAACATATCCGGACTTAATAGAGCCATTATACAGATATTTTCGTTTTAGCAAAAAGAATAGCCTCTTGCTTTTCAGCAAAAGGCTATCGTGGTCATTCATGGGACACAACCACCATACAGCTCTGTTCAGTTAAAGGGACCTTGTACGCATACGCAACTGGACGAATACCCCAAGCATCAGTTTCTGTTATATAGACGTGTAGTTTTACAAAACCTGGTTCAGCGTTGAATGGGTTGTGAAAAAAGTACACTTGATCAGCAGTAATGTGCTTTTGCCTAATACATGTCTCGACAATTTCACGAACAAGATTAGTGTGTTCTGCAACACAGTCATTCAAATCATCAAAGGCCGGCTCTATACGCTCAATATCTTCATAACTCACACCTTGTTTACCATCAGTAAATAAGAAGTGAACTTTGCGGTTCCTTTTTTTGACATTGTACGTGCCCAAAAAATGTAAATCGAAATCAGACGCGACTGCAGTTTGTTCCATGTTTATATCTCCACTGTGAATGTACGTTTGTAAGCTACAATAAGACACACTTGTCACTATGTCAAACGATATTTCATTTCCTATTTCTTCATGTACGCCTCAGGATGTAAATAACCTCATCACTGAAATTCCTGAACCACCACACAGACTCTATGTACGCGGTACGCTTCCAAAACAAAATACCAAATACCTAGCTGTTGTTGGTTCTCGAAACTATTCAGATTATGCTGTCCAAACCATTGATTACCTCATTGGAGGACTCGCCGGTTACCACATTTCAATCATTTCTGGGCTTGCTATTGGCGTTGATACACTCGCACACAGAACTGCGCTAAACGCTAGACTTCATACAATCGCTGTTCCTGGCTCTGGAATCCATGACTCGGTTATATACCCATCAAGGAACAAGGCATTAGCGCGCACCATCTTAGAAAATGGCGGAGCGCTCGTCTCGGAATTCGAACCCACATTTAGAGCAACACAATGGTCTTTTCCTAAGCGAAACAGAATAATGGCTGGACTCTCCCATGCAACCCTCTTAATAGAGGCAAGTGAAAAATCGGGCACATTAATCACTGCTCGTCTTGCGACTGACTTTAACCGAGAATTGCTCGTTGTGCCTGGCAATATTTTTTCTGATAACAGCAAAGGTCTTCATCAATTTTTAAAACTTGGTGCAGTACCTATTACCACCCCTCAAGATATTGTGGACACACTACAGCTTGAAAAAAGTAGCAATAAAGAAAGCGTATCGACGCTACTGTCAGAACGAGAACGTTTGGTTTGTGACATTCTTTCTGAACCAAAAGACCAAGATGAGATAATTCGCTCACTTCCCTTTAACCAAAGCGAGGCTGTTGCACTTCTTATGCAAATGGAACTCACAGGAATAATCGCAGAACGCAATGGGATATATCATAAGATTATCTAATAATTCACACCAATTTTTTTCTTATCATTTGACACAAAATGAATTCCCTAGTATCTATGAGGCATGTCAAAGAAGACGCTCGTCATAGTTGAGTCCCCTGCAAAGGCAAAAACTATCGAAAAATATTTAGGACCTGGATACACAGTGCGTGCATCGGTGGGTCATGTTCGTGATCTCCCGAAGAGCAGTAAAGACGCTGTCGATATTGAAGCTGGTTTTGTCCCTAAATACATCAAGTCTGCTGGAAAGGAAAAGGTGATTTCTGAACTTAAAAAAGAAGCTGAAAAAGCAGACGAAGTACTACTCGCTACCGACCCAGACCGAGAAGGAGAAGCTATTGCATGGCATGTGGCTGAGCTTATAAAGAAAAGCAATAATAATCTAAAACGAATTGTTTTTCATGAAATTACCGAAGGTGCCGTACAAGAAGCGCTCAAGTCACCACGTAAGATAGACATGCACCTCAAAGAAGCACAAGAAGCTCGTCGTGTACTCGACAGACTTGTTGGCTATGATCTCTCTGGACTCATTTGGAAAAAAGTGCGGTACGGACTTTCTGCTGGTCGCGTACAATCACCTGCCCTTCGTATCATCATGGAACGCGAGCGTGAAATTCGGGCTTTTGTTCCTGAAGAGTTCTTTGTACTTCATGCGCTCACACACGCAAAAGGAAGCACTAAACTCCCTCTTACGTGTGTTGAGGAACCTCAAAAAGAAGACGAGGCAAAGCGAATTGTCGACGTTGGTAAAAAGCACAGTTGGAAAATAACCAATATCGTAAAGACTGAGCAGAAGCGTACACCAAAGCCTCCCTTTACAACTTCGACGCTCCAGCAATCAGCATCAACACGACTTGGATTTGCACCATCACGAACTATGGGGGCAGCCCAGAAGCTCTATGAAGGTGGACATATAACCTATATGCGAACTGACTCAACAAGCATGAGTGACGTGGCAACCAAGCAAATTATTGCACTTGTAAGTAAAGAACACGGAAAGCAGTATGTGCAACCTCGAACATATAAAACCAAAAGCAAGTCTGCCCAAGAAGCTCACGAAGCAATAAGACCAACAAATTTTGCAAAACAAAGCGTTGGCATGAACGACGACCAAAAGAGACTCTATGAACTTATCTGGGAACGTGCAGTTGCATCACAGATGGCAGATGCGAAAGTTGAGCGAACTAAAATTGTGGCGAATATTACTGACGGTGACCAGATTCCTGACTTTGCAGTAACCGGCTCACGTGTACTCTTTCCAGGTTGGCTCACTGTTGATGTCCTTTCGCGTGGCGAAGATGTAGAAATTCCAAAACTTGAAAAAGAAGACCCGCTCACCCTTAAAGAGCGCGAGTACGAACGAAAAGAAACTCAGCCACCAAACAGATTTACTGAAGCTGGACTCATTAAAGAAATGGAGAAACG
>Ga0181593_10000787_pt1 | contig 28027 bp, 23 predicted proteins | sample 071ome_19_FD_133756 | JGI IMG/M metagenome (GOLD analysis project Ga0181593, IMG submission 133756) | Coastal salt marsh microbial communities from the Groves Creek Marsh, Skidaway Island, Georgia - 071413AT metaG (megahit assembly) | ecosystem: Environmental > Aquatic > Marine > Intertidal...
TCGACGCCTGAAGCGTTTCCACGTGACGTTTGGCGGAGCATGCCCACCGATCAGTCGGAATGATCCGGATTTCCGTCACTCACGGATGTCTCAGGCGTTGGCCCCGACCTTCGCGGGGATACGGTGAAAGCTGAGAACCTTCTCCCCCAATCCCGACCCTATACCCGGACCTTACCAAGCACCGCGTCGATCACCACGGCGAGCGAGGCCGCGCTTTCCTCCGGGGTCTTGCCGCTGGTCGACAATTGGGCGTCAGCCTGGGCGTAGAGCTTGTCGCGAGCCTCCAAAATCCGGCGCAACTCGTCCATCGCCTGGGGGTTGCCGGCCATTGGCCGCTCGTCACCCTGAGCGCGGACCCTCGCCATGTGTTCCTCGGGGCTGGCGCGCAGCCAGACCGTGTGAAAACCGCCGAGCAGCAGATCGAAGTTTTCAGCCTCGCCGACAATGCCGCCACCGACCGCCAGGATCACGCGCTCGTGCTCGGCCATCACCGCCTCGATGCGGTTTTTCTCAAGCCGCCGATACCCGGTATCGCCGTAGAGCGAGAACACCTCGGGGATCGAAAGACCGAATTCCGCCTCAATGGCGTGGTTCAACTCGACAAAGGGCACGCCCAGGCGTTCCGCCGCCGCCTTGCCCAGGGTGCTCTTGCCGGCGCCGCGAAGACCGATCAGCGCCACCCGCCGTCCGCGTGGATCACCACCTCCACTCTCGCGTCGCAGCGCCGTCAGCGCGTCCATCAGATGCATGCGTTCAACCGTCGTCGCGCCCCGGATCGCCGCGACCAGGCCGAACGCGTCTGGATCGGTGTCGGCGACCAGATCCTCCACCAACACCTCCAGCGCCCGAGCCACCGAGCGCAGGTTCGAGATCGACGCGTTTGCGCTCCCGGTCTCCAACTGCGCGAGGAATCGCATGGACACGCCGGCATCATGGGAGAGATCCTGACGCGACAACCTCGCCGCCTTGCGCGCCGCCCGCACCCGCGCACCGAGCCCGGCGAGGTAATCTTCGTCACTGTCGGCGTTGCTCATGGGTTGGCTATCCGAAATTCACACGTCATCCCGGCGAAGGCCGGGGCCCGTTCCACTAGCATTTCCAACGCCTTATATATCAATCTTAAGATCCTTTATGCGCGTGAGAGAGCGCATTAAATGGCCAGATAGGCGGAATGGGTCCCGCCGCTTGCCCTCGTGTAAACGGGGGGCGGGATGACCGGACATCTTAACTCCAGGCCTTACTGCCGCCGCCCCTATTGCAACCGCACATACTCAAAGTCACCGGGCTGGTTGTTGATCCCGGCGCGCGGCGGAGCGATCCAGCCGGCATAGTGGCCGGGCTCGGTCTCCTGGTGCATGAGAGAGGCGACGAAATCTCCGTCGGCCTGGGTCGGCAGCCACTCGTCCCGGCGGGCCTCGAAGACCTCGGCGGAGATGATCTCGCCATCCGGCGTCGCCTCGACCGGCGCGAAAACCCCGATCGCCCGGTTGAACGCGACATTCGGCAGGACGATCCGGAAGTCGATGTTGTAGCGCTCGATCTCGCGGTTCCAGCGCTTGATGCCCGCCGTGGTGTCGGCGGTATAGTCGTCTCGCAGCCGCATGTTGAGGGCGGTCAGCGCCGGCTCCTGGGCCATCTTGACCTCGCCGTCCACCAGCTTGAGAACCGGATAGGTGTCGTTCAGCAACTGGTGATCATCATCCAGCTTGTCCTCGCGGTACCGACCCTTGAGGCCATTGGTGAAGGCGTTCGCGGCATTGGTGGAAATCTCCGAACCGAACAGATCCAGCGATAGCGAATAGTGCAGATTGGCCTTCTTCTGGATGGTCGGCAGATCGATCACGCCGAGCGCCCGCACCGCCACGATATCATACGGATCCTCGATCCCGGCCTCGCGCATCGCCTCGCAGGTCCGCTTGACCACCCGGCCGACGCCGGTGGCGCCGACGAACATGTGATGCGCCTCCTCGGTCAGCATGAACCGCGTGGTGCGCGAGAGCGGGTCGAAACCGGATTGCGCCAGACTCTCCAGCTGCATCTTGCCGTCACGATCGGTGAAGAAGGTGAACATGAAAAAGCTCAGCCAATCCGGGGTCGCCTCGTTGAACGCTCCCAGCATCCGGGGCTTGTCGGCATCGCCGGAGCGGCGCATCAGTAGGTCTTCCGCCTCCTCGCGGCCATCCTTTCCGAAATATTTCTGCAACAGATAGACCATGGCCCAGAGATGGCGGGCCTCCTCGACATTGACCTGAAGCAGGTTGCGCAGGTCATACAGCGAGGGCGCGGTCAGCCCCAACTGGCGCTGCTGCTCGACCGAGGCGGGCTCGGTATCGCCCTGGATCACGCAAAGCCGGCGCAGGGCCGCGCGGTATTCACCGGGAACCTCCTGCCAGGCCGGCTCGCCCTTGTGCTGGCCAAAGCCGATGGTCCGCCCCTCCTCCTTGGGCGCCAACAGCACGCCCCATCGGTATTCCGGCATCTTGACGTAACCAAAGGTCGCCCAACCCGCTGGATCGACGCCGACGGCGGTGCGCAGATAGACCAGCGATTCCTGGAACCCCTCCGGGCCCATGGTCTTCCACCAGTCGAGATAACCCGGGTGCCATTTCTCCAACGCCTTCAGAACCCGGCGATCCTCGGACAGGCCGACATTGTTGGGGATCGAGGTATCGTAATTCACGGCCATCGTGTCGGTCATTGGATTTGCTCCTGGTTACCTAACTTCGTCATCCCGCCAACAAGACCCTTCGAGACGCGGCTTCGCCGCTCCTCAGGGTCAGTCGTATTGTTTCCCGTCACACTCACCCTGAGGAGTGGCCCTCGGGTCACGTCTCGAAGGGTCTTGTTGGCCAATAGCGCCACCCCCATCACACCCGCCGCTTGTCGAAATCGGCGCCTTGGCCGCTGCCGTAGCGGCCGAGGGCGCCGGCGTCGCCGACCGCGTTCGGGCGCTGGAAGATCCAGTTTTGCCAGGCGGTCAGACGACCGAAGATCTTGGTCTCCATGGTCTCGGGCCCGGCGAAGCGGGTATTGGCCTCGAGCCCGGTCAGCGCGTCGGGCGAGAAGCTGGCGCGTTCCTCCAGGAACAGCCGCACCTCGTCCTCCCAGTCGATATCATCCAGTGCCGCCGTCACCAGGCCGAGGTCATCGGCATCCGAGGCCTCCAGCGCCTCGCCGATTTGTGCCTCCAGTCCCTCAAGCGCCTCGGGCTCGCCCAGGAACCGGGTGGCCAGGCGCGAGAGTCCGTTGGACATCGGGTGGGCGCCGAAATTCGCCGCGCTCAGGGTCAGCGTGGCCTCGGGCCGGTTGTCGCCGTCGAACACCCCGTCGGCCATGTAACCGCGATCGGCGGCGAAGGCGAGCTCGGCCAGGAAACCGGCGAAACAGCTTCCAGGCTCCAGAAGCGCGACCAGCGAGCGCGAGGTGAGATCCACCCGCTTCATCACCCGGGTCCAGAGCAGCCGGGTCTCGCGGACCAGCCAATGTGTGTCATGGGCTTGCAGGAAGCCGTCAAAACCCATCACCGTCGCCGGGTCACCCTCGGCCTTGAAGGCGATGACCGCGACTTCCAGCTCGTTGAACCGCAGATGCAACAGCGCGTCATCCAACTCCCGCGCCAGACGAAGCGGCCAGAAGCCGTCGCCCTCGGCCAGCATCGCGGCGGCATCGGCGGGCGGGCCGGCATCGGGACCGGCGATCGTGATGGTGGCGAGCCGCGCGCTCCGGTCAATCTCGACGCCGAGGGTCGAATAGGAAAGTCGATCGGCCTCGATCGTCCTATCAAGGGGGCCGAGCGGAATGCCGGTTTCCTCGGAATTCCTATCTCCACCTATCGTTTCCCGGACCTTCGCGTCGACCGCGTCGTCGAACTTGGACGGCGGCACCACCTCATCGACCAGGCGCCAGTCCAGGGCGCGGCGACCGCGGGCCCCCTCCTCGGTCGAGCAGAAGATATCGGCGCGGTCCCGGCGCACCTTGCGCTTATCGGTCACCCTGGTCACCCCGCCGGTCCCCGGCAGCACCGCCAGGAGCGCGACCTCCGGCAGCGAGACCGAACTCGCGCCATCGTCAACCAGGATGATATGATCGCTGGCGAGCGCGAGCTCATACCCGCCGCCGGCGCAGGCGCCGCTCACCGCCGCGATATAACGCTGGTTCGAATGCGCCGAGGCATCCTCCATCGCGTTGCGGGTCTCGTTGGTGAATTTGCAGAAATTGACCTTATGGGCATGGGGCGCCCCGGCGAGCATTCGGATATTCGCGCCGGCGCAGAACACCCGCTCCTTACCCGAGCGCAGCACCACGGCCCGGACCTCGGGATGCTCAAAGCGGAGCCGCTCGATCGCGTCGCGCAACTCGATATCGACTCCCAGGTCATAAGAGTTGAGTTTCAGCTCATAGCCCTCGAACAGACCACCGGTCTCATCGACATCCATGATCAGGTCGGCGCGGGGGCCATCGATCTCGATCCGCCAATGACGATAGCGGGACGGATGGGTCTCGAAACCGATGCGCATGGAAACTGTCCTCCAAAACCCGGTTTTGCCGCGGTCCGATATCAGACGCAGCATAGGGAGGCGCGATTTCCCGTCAAGAAAAATGCGTTAAAATGCACATTGCCTTATAATTTATGCATTAAAATGCACAATCTAGCGCGTGTAGCCGTAATCCCGCGCTACCGCCGACTCCGACACATAGCCGTCCGCCAAATCACGTTCGATGGATTCCACTTGGCGCTCCTCCGGTGGACCGTATCCCCCGGCGCCGGAGAGGGTGAAGCTCAACACATCCCCCTTGCGCAGGGGCTTCACGTCCTTGGAATGCAGGGTGATCTTTTCATTCCCCCGATACAGGGTACTTTCCGCCAAAGAGCCCGGTTTTCCGCCAAAAACCCCATAGGGCTGGACCGTGTGCCGGTCTCCCAGATGCGAGAGAACCGCGCTGGAATTCAGCAGCTCGATCTCCTTCAACATGCCGCAGCCACCGCGCCACCGCCCGGCCCCGCCGGTATCGGCCAGCAGCTCCATTCGGCGGACCCGGATCGGGTTATGGGTCTCGTGCACCTCGACCGGAATATTGGTGCAGTTCATCACCGGGGTCATCGCTTCGGGCCCATCCTCGCCATGCCTACCCCCGTAACCGGCGAGGCCCAGGTCATACATCACGAAGGGCTTGCCGGTCCGGTCATCGATGCCGCCGATATTCGGGTTCGACCAATGCGAGAACGCCCCCATGGCGCGCTCCGGCAAGGCCTTGGCCATGGCCCCGTTGATGGTGTCGAAGATGCGGATCTGAAGGATCGCCCGACCGCCGGAAGGCGCCGGAAACCTTGGGTTAAAGAAGCATCCCTCGCGCGCGGTGATGCTGATCGGACGCATCGCCCCCTCGGTCTGGGGCTGGCGCGCGTCGCAGAACACCTTGATCGCGAACAGGGCATAGGCGCGGGTATAGTTGATGTAGGAATTGATCGCCGCCGGCACCTGATCGGATGAGCGGGAAAAATCCAGCTCCACCGAACCCTTACCGTCGAAGGTGATATCGACGGCCATGATCACCGGCTCGGTCCCCGGCCCGTAATCATCCATCCGGTCCTCGAAGCTATAGGTCCCCGCCGGAACCTTGGCCAAGGCCTCGCGCATCGCCGCCTCGGAGCGGTCGAGAATCGCCTCATACGCTCTCTCGACGGTCTCGCTCCCATGCTCGTGGAACAGCAAGCGAAGCCGCTCGGCGGCGGTGAGATTGGCGGTATGCTGGGCCAAAAGGTCGCCCCGGACCTTCTCGGGCATGCGCACATTGCCGAGTACGATACGCAGAATATCCTCGTCGATCACCCCGCCGCGCACAAAGCGAACCGGCAGGATCCGAAGCCCCTCCTGAAACGCCTCGGTCACCCCGTGAACCTTCTGCGAGCCCGGCGCCGCGCCGCCCATGTCGACCTGATGCGCCGAGCAGGCGACATAGCCGATCAGACGGTCGGCCTCGAAAACCGGCATGATTTGGAAGGTATCGGGAAAATGGCCGGAGCCAATGAAGGAATCGTTCAACAGGATCGAGTCCCCCGGCCCCAGGCTCTCGGGGGGAATATACTCCAGCGCCCGCTTCACGCAGGTCGGCATGGCGCCGAGATGGCCAGGGCTGAAATTACCCTGGGCGATCATTAAGGCATTGGAATCAAACAAGGCCGTGGAGAAATCATCCCCCTCCCGCACGCCCTCGGAAAAGGCCGTGTGACGCAGGGTCGTGCCCAGTTCCTCGGCGATGGACAGCATCGTGTTCCAGATCACCGTCAGGGTAATCGGGTCAACCTCTCCCGCCTTGGCCATCACTCTCCTCCACCTGGATTCACAGCTCTCAAGAGCCTAGGCCATCACGGCCTAGCGCGCCAGAAACGCGGCGATCGCCTCGGTCTGAACCGGCACGTTCAAGGCCGGCGCGTGGCCGCAGCCGGCGCATTGAAGCACCTCGGTCCTGGGCCCACGACGGGTCATTTCCTCGGTCATCTCGGGGCTAAGAAGGTCGGAATACTCGCCGCGTAGCAAGAAGGTTTTGGCGGTGATCGAGTCATAGCGATCCCAGAGTCGCCAATCATCGGGATGGGTGACGAACTGGCGCGCGATCCGGGGGTCGTAATGCGAGGTCACCCGGCCGTTGGGAAGTCGGCGGAACGACGCCTCGGTCATCGCCCGCCACTCATCGCCGGGGATATAGCCGAAGGGCGCGTAAACCGTACGCAAATAGCGCTCAAGCTCGCCCACGGTCTCGAAATCCGGCGGGTTTCCGAGATAAGTAACGATCCGGTCGATCGCGGCCTGAGGAAGCTCGGGGCCGATATCGTTGATCACCAGATGGCTGATCCGATCCCGCATCGCGCCCCCGGCTAGCCACATGCCGAAGCTGCCCCCCATTGAGGTGCCGACCCAGCGCAGACTCTCCATGCCCAATTGATCGCAGAGATCGATGGCGATTTTCTCAAAAACATCAAAGCAGTACTCGGCGTCACCCTGGGCCGCGCCGTCCTCGACCCACTGGCTGAGGCCGCGGCCGATCGTGTCCGGCGCGATCACCCGATAACTCGGCGCCAACTCTCGCGCCAGGGCGTCGAAGTCGCGCCCGACCCGGGCAAGTCCATGCCAGGCGACAACCGGCGGCAGATCGGCGGCGCCCCATTCGAGATAGTGAATCTCGCGACCGGCGCAGGTCAGATATTTCGAGACGGGCGGATCACCAAGCATCGCGGAAACTCCAGGAGACATTCAGATCCGTATACTAGAACAGGATACCAACGGCTGTGAATGACCGCGCCAACGCTAATCTTGCCCGGTTACTCGGAGGTCGCTCGCAACCTCTCGAGAAACCGATCCCGCGCCGCCGGCGGGGCCTCGCCTTGGGCGCCGAAAACGTGGCGTTCCAGGAAGAACCCGGTGAGCTTCATGCCGGCCAACAGATCCTCTTGCTCGCCGCCGCCACGGCCGATCAGAAAGTCAGGCAATTTCAGCAGTTTCTCGCGATACGGCTCGCCCGCCGATAGCGAGACCGCCCGGCCCGAGCGCGGACTGACATAGGCCAGTTCGTCATTGTTGCCGGTCACCGCGCAATGCTCGAGATCCAGGCCAAAGCCAAGCTCGGCCAGAACACCCAGTTCCCATTTCACATAGGCCGCGACCCAGGCGGAACCGAGTTCGGCCATCTCCATGGCGCCGATCAAGGCGTTGAAGGCATCGTGGATCCCCGGATGCGGCTCTCGCTCCGGCAGCGCGCGTTCCGCCACCGCCGAGGCCGAGGCCAGACCGGCGAGCTTCAGCGCGTCGTCGAATAACTCCGGCGCGTGACTTTCCTTCAGTTCAATCCGGTAGGAGCCGAGATGCTCGGCCAGACGCGCCGTCCACGTCGCCTCGACCCGATTGCCGGGCTGCAAGACGCCTCGGGCCCGTGGCGAGGTGGCGCCGCGCACCAAACCGGCGTGCCGCCCGTGTTCCGCGGTCAGCAGCACCACCACGGCCGCGGACTCGCCATGCGGGCGCGAGGCCAGAACGATCCCTTCATCGGTCCATTCCATGGCGTTGCGCGGCTCCCTCAGGCGTTGGGATCAAGCCCCCAGATGGCGTAACGGTCGGGGTCGTCCATCCAATTCTCGCGCACCTTCACGAACAGGAACAGATGCACCGGCCGCCCCAGGAGTTTTCGAAGCTCGGCGCGGCTGGCGCTGCCGATCGCCTTGATCATCGAGCCGCCCTTGCCGAGCGCGATCTTCTTGTGGCCGGGACGGGTCACGTAGAGCACCTGGTTGATCACGACCTCGCCGTCCTCGCGCTCGGTCCATTGCTCGGTCTCGACGGTGGCGGCGTAGGGGAGTTCCTGATGCAGACGCAGCAGTACCTGCTCGCGGGTTACCTCCGCGGCCAATAGACGCTCCGGCAGATCGGACGCCTCGTCCTCCGGGTAGAGCCACGGCCCCTCGGGCATGCGCCCCGCCAGATAGGACAGAAAATCATCGCAACCCGCGCCGGACTCGGCGGAGACCATGAAGGTTTCCTCGAAAATCTCCTCGGCGTCAAAGGCGGCGGCGAGCGGCAGCAACTCCTCGGGGCGCACCAGATCCACCTTGTTAAGCACCAAGACGGCCTTGCGCCCGGTTTCCTTGAGACCGTCAATGATCCGCTGGGTATCGGCGTCGATCTTGCGCTTGCCGACGTCATAGAGCAGCGCCACGACATCGGCGTCTCCGGCGCCCTGCCACGCCGCGTCGACCATCGCGCGATCAAGGCGGCGCCTGGGCTCGAAAATACCGGGAGTGTCCACGAAAACGATCTGCGCCGGGCCGGCCATGCAGACGCCGCGAATTCGAGTCCGGGTCGTCTGCACCTTATGGGTCACAATCGAGAGCTTGAACCCGACAAAGCGGTTCAGAAGCGTCGATTTACCGGCATTCGGAGCGCCTATCAGCGCGACGAACCCCGCCCGGGTGGCGTTCGCATCGGTCATGCCGGCTCCCCAGCGCTTAAGTCCTCCAGAAGCAAGGCCGCCGCCGCCTGTTCGGCATGGCGCTTGGAGCGGCCCTTGGCCGTTCTCGCGGGAAAGTCCGCCACCGTTACCCGGATGGTGAACTCAGGCGCGTGCGACGGCCCCTCCTGGCCCACCATCACATAGGACGGCAAACCATGACGGCGCGCTTGCGCCCATTCCTGCAAGGTCGTCTTAGGGTCGCGCGGCGGCTCCTGATCCGCCTCCAGCAGGGGTGTCCAATGCTTGACGACGAAACGCCGCGCCACTTCGAGGCCGCCATCCAGATACAGAGCGCCCAGTATCGCTTCCATGACATCGGCAAGGATACTTTCGCTCTCTCGCGCGCCAACCTCTTCCTCGCCCCTGGAGAGCACGAGATACGCGCCGATATCGAGCCCCCGCGCGACCTCGGCCAAGGTTTCCTTGCGAACCAATTGCACATGACGACGGGCAATCTCGCCCTCGCGTTCACGGGGGAATCGCTCCAGCAATTGGTCGGCGACGATCAAGCCGAGCACCCGGTCGCCAAGGAACTCGAGCCGCTCATAGGCGTTCCAGACTTCCTTGGCGGCGCTTGCATGCGTGATGGCGCGTCGGAGTGTATCGGGGGCCTTGAAGTCATGCTCCAGGAGCTTCTCCAGCTCGCCGTCGCTGTCGTGGCACCGTGTCATTCGATGAATTTCAACAAACGGCTGAACCGAATCGCGCTCGGCCAGTTCCAAATCTCCCACCAGGACCCCTCTCGACCGTCCCATGCCCAAAACAGGATCTCCGCTCGACCAACGAGGTTCTGGCGGGGCACCATGCCGACGCTCGAATCCCGGCTGTCGACCGAGTTGTCCCGATTGTCGCCCATCATGAAATAATAGCCGTCCGGCACGGTGAAAACTCGGGTGTTGTCGGCGCCACCGGTATCGCCTCGAGCCTCGAGGATCAGGTGTTGAACACCGTTCGGCAAGGTTTGGACATATTGGCGCAGCCCGCGATCGCGCCCGAAACCGTCCCGGACCTTGAAATCCTCGACGGCCCGGCGCGGGACCGCCACGCCATTGATATGCAGAATGCCTTCTCGTACTTGAATCTTGTCGCCCGGCAATCCGATCAGGCGCTTGATGAAATCCGTGCTGGTATCGGACGGTTTCTTGAAGACGATGACATCGCCACGCTCGGGCTCGGTAAACAGCACCCGGCCCGGAATCACCGGCGGCGCGAAGGGGAGCGAGTAGCGGCTATACCCATACGACATCTTGGAGACGAACAGATAGTCACCCACCAGCAGGGTCGGCTTCATCGACCCCGACGGGATGTTGAACGGCTCGTAGGCGAAAGTTCGAATGCTCAGCGCGATCAGAACCGCCACGACCACGGTTTTGACAAGTTCCCGGAACCCGCCGGTCTTACTGGCTGTTGATGCGATCATGCGAATATTTCGGCTAGTTGGAAGACGATCCAGCGATCCCGTGACGGAAACGGCGTTCGAAGGGCGGAGATCGTCGCGAGGCGTGATCTATGCCGCAAAACCCAGCGCGCGGCAAGCTTCGACCGTTGTGGTGGTTCGGATCATTCAATCCGGAGCGCGGCATGAGACGGTGGTTCCGCGGAGATGACGACGAATGCCTGAGCCAGGGGCGGCTCATCCGACAGACTGAGATCAATGCGCGGCTCCATGCCCGCGGGCGTTAGGTCGGACAGACGTTGGGCTGCGACTCCGCTCAAGGTCAAACGCGGCTTGCCCGAAGGCTCGTTCCCCACGGCGAGCTCGCGCCACGCCACGCCGAGCCGAGGCCCCTCCCCCAATGCCTTCCAGACCGCTTCCTTGGCGGCAAAGCGCTTGGCGTAGATTGCCGCCCAGGTCGCCTTGCCCTCGGCTCTGTTCCGTTCTTCCTCCGTGAAGACCCGGTTGATGAAACGCTCGCCGAAACGATCCAGGGTTCGCGCGATACGGTCGATATCGACGATGTCGTTGCCTATCCCGATTATCATGCCCGAGCCTCTAAGCGCTGACTTGGCCGGTCGCGGCGGCGCGCGCGTTATCCATCAGCGCCCGCATCCGCTTGATGCTGCTTTCCAAGCCACCGAAAATCGCCTCGCCGATCAGGAAGTGACCGATATTCAGCTCGGTCACCGTCGGGATCGCCGCGACGGGAGCAACGGTATCAAAACTCAAGCCATGACCGACATGGCATTCCAGACCGAGCGTTTCCGCGATCTTGGCCGCCTCGACAATGCGCGCGAGTTCGGCCGGTCGTTGATCCTCGTCCACTTCGCAATAGGCGCCGGCATGGATCTCCACGACCGGGGCGCCGAGGCTGGTCGCCGCCTCCAGTTGCCGCCGGTCGGCCTCGATGAACAGCGAAACACGGCACCCGGCGGCGCCAATCTCCTCGCAATAGCGTTTCAGCCGGTTGTGCTGACCCGCGGCATCGAGTCCGCCCTCGGTGGTCACCTCCTCGCGCTTTTCGGGCACGATGCAGACGGCGTGGGGTCGGTGGCGGAGCGCGATTTCCAGCATCTCCTCGGTCGCGGCCATCTCGAAATTGAGCGGCAGGTCAATCTCATTCACCAGCCGCTCGATATCATGGTCCGAGATATGCCTGCGGTCCTCTCGAAGATGCGCGGTGATCCCGTCGGCGCCGGCCTCGGCGGCGAGACGCGCGGCGCGCACCGGATCGGGATGGAGACCACCGCGCGCGTTTCTGATCGTCGCGACGTGGTCAATGTTCACACCAAGCCTGAGATACCCCATGCCCTCTGCTCCGCTTTATTAAAAGTACCGCGCGTTGTCCTTAACCACGCGCGCGTTCCACCGAGGTGATCAAAGGTGTCGCCCGCAGGGCGGCGATGATGTTGGTCAGGTGCCGTATGTTCCCGACCTCGACATCAACCTGCATCTCGAAAAAGTCCACCGAGCGGTTCACGACCTTCAAGTTCACGATATTGCCGGCGTTCTTGCCGATAATCGTCGACAAACCGCCAAGACTTCCCGGCTCGTTCAGGAGGATCACGCCCAGCCGACCGATATGAGTCTGGCCGACCTCGTCCATGTCCCAGGCGACGTCGAGCCAACGTTCGGGCATTGATTGGAAACCCTCCAGGGTCTCGCAATCGATGGTATGGACCGTCACCCCCTTGCCGGTGGTCACGATCCCGACAATACGCTCGCCCGGCAGGGGATGACAGCACCGCGCGTAATGCACCGCCATGCCGGGAATAAGACCCTTGAGCGGTATGGTGGCACCGCCGGTTTTCTTCTTTTTCCGCTCCCGGTTCAGAGGAACAACGTTGTCGGCGTCGCCCGCTTTCGGTTCACGGTCCGGCATCGCCGCCTGTAGTACCTCCTTGCCGGTAACGACCCCTTCCCCAACCGCCGCCAGCAAGTCCTCGATATGCTCATACCCCATGGGTTCAAGCGCACGCGAAACCAGTTTCTCGGAATACCGAACGCCTTCCTGACGCAGGGTCTTCTGGAAGATCGACTTGCCGAGATTGAAAAACTGCTCGCGTTTCTGATGCCGCACGAAACGCCGGATCGCCGCCTTGGCCTTGCCGGTGACGACAAATTGCTCCCATGTCGGCGACGGGGTGGAGTTCTTGGAGGTCTGGACCGCTACCTGGTCCCCGTTGCGCAGTTCCGTCGTCAGGGGGCGCAGGCGCCCGTTGATCTTCGCGCCGATACAGGTATCGCCGATTTCGGAATGGACAGCATAGGCGAAATCAACCGGACAGGCGCCACGCGGCAGCGAGATCAGATCGCCCTTCGGCGAGAAACAGAAGACCAGGTCCTGGTACATCTCCAGCTTGGTATGTTCCAGGAACTCCTCCGGACCCGAGGCGTGGTCCAGGATCTCCAGCAATTCCCGTAGCCAACGGTATTGCTTGCCCTCGGTCGCGCCCGCCGCGCCCTGTTTGTAGATCCAATGCGCCGCGACGCCGAGTTCGGCGATTTCGTGCATCTCTTGGGTACGGATCTGGATCTCGACGCGCTGGCGCTTCGGACCAATGACGCCGGTATGTAGCGAGCGATAACCATTGGGTTTCGTTGTGCTGATGAAATCCTTGAAGCGACCGGGGATGACCGGATAAGCGCCATGGATGATACCGAGCGCCCGATAACAATCCTCGACGCTGGGCACGATCAGGCGAAAAGCGACGATGTCGGACAATTGCTCGATCGGCATGCTCTTGCGCTGCATCTTGAGCCAGATCGAGAACGGTGACTTGCGCCGCCCCGTGATGATCGCGTCCAGGCCGGACTCCTTGCAGGTCTCCGTCAACTCGCCGGCGATATGCTCGACAATGTCGCCGCCTTCCTCGGTGAGAAAGTCCAGACGCGTGGTGATCGTCGCGTAAGCATCGGCGTTGAGCTCGCGAAAAGCCAGGTCCTCAAGGGAGTCACGAATACCTTGAACGCCGATCCGTTCCGCCAGGGGCGCGTAGATATCCATCGTCTCGGCGGCGATCCGCTTGCGTTTCTCCTCGCTCTTGATGAAATGCAGGGTCTGCATGTTGTGCAGACGATCCGCCAGCTTGACCAGGAGGACACGAATGTCCTCGGACATGGCGATCACCAGCTTGCGCAGATTTTCCGCCTGCTTGGTGCGGTCGGATTGCAGCTCGATACGGTTGAGCTTGGTCACGCCGTCGACCAGACGCGCGACATCATCGCCGAAGAGCTTGCGGATCTCGGCCAGTGTGGCGTCGGTATCCTCGACCGTATCGTGCAACAGCGCCGTGATGATGGTGGCGTGGTCGAGCCGCATGTCGGTCAGGATGCCGGCGACTTCTATCGGATGGGAGAAATAAGGATCGCCCGACGCCCGAGTTTGGGCGCCATGGGCTTGCATCGCGTAGACATAGGCACGATTAAGCGCGTCTTCGTCGGTCGACGGATCGTAGGCTTTTACGCGTTCAACCAGTTCGTATTGGCGGATCATCGCGAGACCCGCCAGTTTCCGTCACGGGCGGCGGTTCCGACCGCGGAAGAATACCACTTATCGTTCGTCCGCGAGAACCGACTCGTCGACGTCCTTGAACCCTTGGGCATCGTCTTCCGCACCCGCCTTAATCCGCATTCCCATACGTTCGGCCATCTCATCATCATAGGATGATGGATCGGGAGAACGCGAAGCGCCACTAATTTCGCCGCCAAGGGACATTTCCTCGCCCATCAATTCCTCGATGGAGTCGTCTTCCGGCTCGTCGATCTCGACATGGCGCTGCAAGCCGCGCACCAGGATTTCCTGCGTCGCCTCGATATCGATGGTCAACTCGGCGATCTCGCGCAGAGCCACGACGGGGTTCTTGTCGTTGTCGCGGTCGAGCGTGATCTGCGAGCCGGCGGAGACATCGCGCGAGCGCTGCGCCGCGACCATCACCAGATCGAAACGATTGGGAATTCTTTCAACGCAATCTTCAACGGTAACGCGGGCCATGGGTCGCTATCCTAACAGCTTGGATTTCGAGGTTGCGCCCTATATACGGCGGAACGCCCGCCACGACAAGGCTGAAGAGAGATCGCGCCCCTCCCTGCAGGACGCGGATCTACTCCGCCGGATGCAGGGCCCGGTCCACGGGCAGATGCTGGTCGCCCAGCATTTCGGACAACACGACGTCCCGCGCCTCCTCCGGGTTAAGTCCGTTGGCCTCTATCAGAGGCGTCGACGCGGCGACGATGGCGTCCGCGTCGGCCATCAGCTTCAAGTGCTTGAACAGATCGGGACGGCTGATCCCCATGCTCTCGCCGATCAATTCCATGTAGTTGACGACCTCGAAGGGCCAGGCCTCCTGGTGGCCGGAAAACTCACGGTGGTCCGAGTGATAGACCCCGACCAGGGTATCGACCCCCGCCGCCTCCGCCGCCGCCAATCCCTTGGCGACCGAGTTCTTGTAGTAATTCTTCAGTGGCAACAGCGCGGTGCTGGTATAGCCGATGCTGGAATGTCCCATGTCGACCACCTCGAGCCCGGGGATCGCGCCCAGCAATTCTCGCACGCCTTCCATGACACCCAGGGCACCGGCGTATTCATAAACCGCCACCCGCTTGCGGACGGGGTTGACCAGATAGGGGCGCAGTCTCTCAAGCTGGGTCGCGAGAAATACCGGGAACATGGTCACGTCGATCCCGGTTCCAGTCGCCTCTTGATAGCTGGGGATCATGGTCTCGCCGAACTGGATCTGACAGGTCGGACACCAGGAGAGGACCTGGCTCGCCCCGGTCTTGGCGAAGCGGTCCATCGTGGTAAACGCCTGACGCGCCGCGTTCGGCATGTCGCCGGGACGGGTTTGCAGGATACCGCAGCAGCTGCCGGGACCGCCATGCACCTCGTAGGTGAGTTCGAGCTTCTCCAGAACATCCAGGCAAAGCAAACCGATATGCGGGGTCTTCAGCATGTTGCAGCCGGTATAGAACACCACATCGGCGGGCTCGGCGCGCTCGGGATGTGAACGGGGGCTGAGTTTCTCGAGGATCTCCGGCGGCATCGACAGGCGGGAAAGCACCCGCACGCCCCGGCTCATTTTCTGGAACGCGGCCCTGCCGGCGGCCTTGCGTTCGGCGGCGTCGTTCCGCGCGGTCATCGCCCGGCGCGCCATGTTGAGCATGAAGCGCGGGTTGATACCGTGCTCGCACACCGTCAGGCAAAACCCGCTGCCGCAGCAGGTTCGCGCCCATTCCTCCGAAGCATCGGGACCGACCTCGCCACGCAAGATGTCGAGAACACCGCCGGCGAGCGCGCCCGGATCGGACGCGTCGATGTCGGCGACCGACGGGGTCGGGCAAACCGCCGCGCAAGCTCCGCAGGACGTACACGCATCGAGGATCTCATCAACCCGCGCGTCGAGGGACTCCCGGAACTTTTCCGTCAAATCGCTCATGCCACCCCCTCCGCGTCACCCGCCGCCGATCCACGCTTGGCACCATCATACACGATACCGTCCAGGCGAACCGTATCATCGCGCCAATCGTAGCTCAGCCGCGGCTTGAACCGGGACACATCGCGGTGCAACAGCGCGTTCTCGGTATAGCCGCCGTCCTGGTCATAACCGAACATCGCGACCTCGCGCGCCCATGTCCTCCAGGCGAGATCAATCAAGGCGTCATCGTAGTAGCCGCGCCAATCCTTGCTGACTTCCTTGTTCAATTGGCCGACGCCGCGATACGGGAACCGGCGGATCTCGCACATCCTCGGCAGATCGTCATCGACCTGTTCGGTTCGGTTCAGCCAGTCGATAAGGAACTGGCCGCTCGCCCGGTCAAAGAAAGGCGCGAATATGAACCGGCGCGAGATCCACGGCGTATCCTGGCTCGCGATCCGTCGGATGAAGTCGCCGAACGGTTCTTGCCGCGCCGAGCGCACGAGACCGATCATCGTCGGCGACGCGAAACCTCGACGGCAATGCTCATAGAAACTCACCAGCAGGGGAAGCAGGTGCCGGGTATTGGAAAACAGGAAGCGCCTGTCCAGAACCTCTTTCCTGATCAGGATGTTGGGCGCCACCCACGCGGAGTAGTAGCGATCCTCCTCGGTGGGTTCCCGCTCGATCCAGCGATGCCCGATACTGGTGCTGAAGGCATAGGTGCTACGCTGAATGGAACTACCGGCGGTCTTGGGCACATGCACGTATATCGCCGGCCGTCCGGAGGTTTCGACGCCGCTGGCCAGACCCTTGGCGCGATCCGACGCCATCACCCGCAACCAGGTCGACGATGTCTCGCAAAGGGTGAGATCCTCCTTGGTAACCGACGCCTCGGACAAGGTCAGCAGAGCATAGCTGTTGGACGGCGTGATTACCGCGTAGCGCTTGGCGCTTTCGATCGCGCCGTCATGATTTCCCAGCTTCAACTCGGAACGCGCGAGCGAACCCTGAAGCTTGCCGTCCAAGGGGCTGATCGTCAGCATCTGGCGCGCGACCTTGACCGCCCCGGAGGTTCGGCCAATCGAGGTCCAGGCCGATACCAGGGCCGAGCCACCGCCTTCCGCCGTGGGATGCGCGCATAGCAACCGCCGAGCCGCGCGACCGATTAGGCCGTGATGCCCCTTTCGCGTGAGAACCTCGACCATGTTGGACAAGGCAACCACATTGTCCGGTCGGATCGTCCGTGCCTTCACGAAATACGGCCAAGCGCCGTCCATGTTCAGGGCACCGAACTCGGCGGCGCCGGCGGTAAGATAAAACTCAATGTTCTCGGGCGAGCCGCAGATCGCGCGCCGGCTCCAACGCAAGGCTTTTGGGTAATCCCTCGCCCGCGACTCGTTCACCGCGACATCGTGAATCGTGCTCGAGGCATTGAGTTGGACAATCACGGCGCGGTGAAAACGAGGGCGCGCGCTTATCGGATGCGAGGTTCGGGCCGTCGCGACGGCCAGGTTGCGGAGCGGCGCGGGCTGCGCTGGTTGGATCAGCAACATCAGTCGGCACAAGCGGGCGACGGAGGCCCAATCACCCGCCCCACCCGATGCCGCGACGCGACGCTGGAGGGTTCTCAGCGCATCCGCCTCGGGCGTGACGGTTACAGTCGCGGGCGCGGTGGCTTGGGCCGCGCGCGGCGCGATCCTGGTTCTCGGACGCCCGGTCGCGATCACCGTCAACAGACCCTCGACGAAGACCGGCTTGCCATCCACGTCGGCGGTGTTCTCGTCATAGTGTTCACGGCATTCGATATCGTCCGCCCCGGCCTCGCGAGCCTCCCGCGCCGCTTGTTCCATCAAGAAGTCACGGGCGTATTGAAGGGCGTCGTCCCGCCGCGCGAAGTCCTTGGGAGCATCCGTGCCCTGGACGCGATAACCACCCTCCTCGGTCGTCAGGATCGTGACTTCGCGCCGGATCTCGACCCGTCCCACGACGGCGCCGATCGCGTTGGCGACATCGGCGTGTTCCGGAATATCCGCCTCGGCGCCCAGCATGCGCGCGACGTCGGGGTAATATACCGGCGCCGAGGCCCCGAGACCGATCACCGGGAGCCCGACGCCGATATCGACCCGCGCCGCCGAGCCGGTCCGGTCCAGGGCCATGCGTACCAGCTTCGAGGTCGCGGGATCTACATCGTCAAGACCATCTCGAGTTAGCGCGGCGGCCAGCACGACCTCGGCCGAGCGGCGCTTGACCGCGGCCACGACCCTCTCGGCGAGCGCCGCGCCCGATGCCGCGCGCGGCCGGCCAAGGGCGTCGCGTTGTCGCGCGACGAGCGCGGCTGCTTGGCTCGCCGCGGCGCCATCCCAAGCGTCATGCAATCCCGCCACATGGGCCGCGTCGGAAGGCGTGAAACCGGAAACCCGCACGAGGCCGAGAGAAATCAGGCGATTGAGCGATCCGACTTGCGGGCTTCGAGTGATAACCTTGTCCTGCGCCGCCACTCCCTCGCCAATAGCGTCGATGATGCGCCGTTCACCCGAGCGGAGCTCGGTCCCCCGCTTGAGCAAACGTCGGTTCAGCACAAGGAATCGGGCGTCGAATTCCGCCGGGTTCTCGCGCTTCAATTGCCTCCTCAACGCCGTCGAAACGGTTTCTGGATGATCACGCGCGAGCAGGCTAACCGGGATCAGGCGCCGGGGGCCGATCCGCGGCGGCGCCGTTCGCGATTGATCGTCAAACCAGACCTCGCTATCGCCGCCAAGCCCAAGCGTGACCATGTCGATGGCCTCGACCATGGTCTGAAAGCCGCCGACAACCGCGCCGTTGGGACTGAGCTCGGGCCGGCCGTCCCGCAGGACCGCGATATCCGTGGTGGTCCCGCCGATATCCGAAATGATCGCGTCGGACCGCCCGGTCAGATGCGCCGCGCCGATCAGGCTGGCGGCGGGGCCCGACAGGATGGTCTCGATCGGTCGGTTGCGCGCGAAGGTCGAGGACACAAGCGAGCCGTCGCCGCGCACCAGCATAAGCGGCGCGACGATGCCGCGATCCTTCAACGTGGCCTCGACCGCGTCGACAAGCTCGGCGATCATACCCAGCAGCCGCGCGTTCAGCACGCAAGTCAAGGCGCGCTTCGGGCCGTTCAGCCGCGCCGATAGCTCGTGCCCACAAGTAACCAGCAAGCCCGTGATCTCGCGAATGATGTCGCGGGCTTGGATTTCATGTTCCGGATTGCGCACCCCGAAATGCGAGACAACCGCCAGCGCCTCGACAGAGGGCACGATGTCGGTCACCGCCGCGCGCAGCCCCTCCACATCGAGAGGCGCCATGGCCTCGCCAAGCGGGGTATGGCCACCCTCCAGGCGGATCACCGGGTCTCCACCCAGCGCCTCGCGTAAACCGGCGCGGTCCAGATCGGAGTCACTGAACCCTATGAAGACAAGGCCAACGCGACCGCCCTGGCCTTCCACCAAGGCATTTGTTGCCAAGGTCGTCGATACCGAGACCAGCGCGATATCGGAGGCCACTTCCCCGTCATGGACGAGAACGTTGTCGATTACCGCGCCGATCCCGAGGGCCAGGTTTTCGCGCGTCGTCAGCGCCTTGGCCTTCGCGATCACGCCCGGTTCGGGGCCGCTCCCTGAACCGACATCACGATAAAGCACCGCGTCGGTATAGGTCCCACCGGTATCGATGCCCAACAACAAACTCATGCGCCGCGTTCCCGTCGAAGCTTTACAGCCGCAAGAATATTGCAGCGGGAGTATGCCGGGACGCCGTTGTATACAAGCGAATTCAACAACACGCCCGCGGGCTATTCCGCCGCCGGGCTCAGCGGATCCCGCAACGGCGTCATGATATCCGCCGCCGCGTGGTGGCTCGATTTGGCGTTCTGATCCTGATCGGTCTGGATGATGGTCTTGCCATAAGCGACGACAACCGGCGTCTCCTCCGCCGAGAGCGGCGCCATCTTCTTCTTCCGCGCCAAGGCCGCCTCGATATAGGGCGCCAGTTCCTCCGCTTTCTTGCGTTCGCGCTCTTCTTCCGCCGCCTTGAAATGCGGCATCACGGATTCTGAGAACAGACGCAGCGAGTCACAGATATGCGCGTGCTGGTTCTTGCCGCTCTGCTGGATGAAGATCACCTGATCAACGCCGACATCGGCGAATTTCTGGAGATGCACCTTGACCTGGGCGGGGGTGCCGACGCCGCGACCGGCGCCGACTTCCTCGAGATCGGGCTGAGCCTTCTTGAAACGCTCCCAGATATTGGTCTGGCCGGGCTGGTGATGGCCATAGACGTAGTAGTGGCCGAGGCTGTAACCGAAATACTGGAAGCCCTCGGCGCCGCGGCGCTTGGCCTCCTCCTCGTCCTCATGCACCGAGAAACCGGTACACATGGCGATGTTCGCGTTCACCGAATGGCCGATGGGAACGCATTCCTCCGACTTGATGATGTCATAGTACTCGGTCACCCATTTCGCCGCCTCCTCGGGATCGACGAAGGCGAAGGCGAGCGCGCCGATGCCGTTGCGCGCGGCGGCATGGATGGTCTCACGCCGGGAACAGGCGACCCAGATCGGCGGATGCGGTTTCTGAAAGGGCTTGGGAATGACGTTCCGCGCGGGCATCGAGAAGAACTCCCCCTCGAAGCCGGGATAGGGGTCCATGACCATCATGTTCGCGGTCTGCTCGGTGCATTCCGCCCACATCGCCTTCTTCTTGTCGGGATCGACGCCATAGCCTTCCAGCTCGACGCGCGACGCGCTCTCGCCGGTACCGAAATCGACGCGGCCATTGGAAATCAGATCCAGGGTCCCGATCCGCTCGGCGACCCGGGCCGGCTGGTTGTAGCCCGGCGGCGAGAGAACCACCGCGTGCCCGAGCCGGATTTGCTTGGTATTGCGCGCGCAGAAGCCGAGGAACACCTCCGGCGCCGAGGAATGGGAGTATTCCTCGAGAAAATGGTGCTCATTGGCCCAGATGTAGTCGAAGCCCAGCTTATCCGCGAGTTCGATCTCGTCGATCGCCTCGTGCAATTGCTGGTGATCCGACCGCTCGTTCCAAGGCCGAGGAAGCTGCATCTCATAAAGGAGACCGAATTTCATGACCTGAGTCCTCCCGATTCATCTCGCGCGCCACGGCCACCGGATGGCATAACGCCGCCAAATTTAACCGGACCATGGCCCACAAACCCTGGCTCTCGCAAGAGCCCCGGCAAACCCCGCCGTCTTGACCCGCTATGTGGGATTGCCGCGCCGCGCGTCGGCGCTCGCGAGATAGCCCGCCGTGGCCGCCGTTCCGGTGATCACCATGCCCCAGATCATGTCGACCACCGACACCGTCAGCGACCAGCCGACAAGCGTCGCCATATTCGTCATGTCATAGGTGGCGTAGGTCAAAAGTCCGAGCAGCGCGCCGCGCTTGGCCGCCGCTTTCCAACCCGCGTCGGGCCCCGTGGCGAGAACCGCGAAATAGACCACGCCGGCGATATAGCCGAGATAGAACACCCCCGCCGCCGCCCATTTCGGATCCTCGCGCAGCAATCCGCCCAGGCGGTCGAAATAGAAATCCGTGGCGACCACGCCCAGCCAGACCGCGTCCATGACACAGAACGCGACCAGCGCGCCGAGATAGGCTCTAATCCAAGGTGCCATTCGATCTCCACTGCGAATTCCGTCAACCTGCCTCCATGAAAGGCAAGCTCCAGTTTAAACCGTCGCCCTGGCGAAAGGCAGGGCCTCCGGCTCGGGACTGTCCGTTTAACGGATGCCACCCGCTTGGGCGGCCCATCGAGAGGTCCCGCCTTGCAACGGTGGCAGGCCCTACCTTGCGCCAGGGCGACGGAGAAAACAAGGCAGCCCCACCCCCGTCGCCCTGGCGAACGGCAGGGCCTTCCGGCTCGGGATTATCCGCGTGACGGATGCCCGCGCGCTTGGGCACCCCATCGAAAGGCCCCGTCTTGCAACGGTGGCAGGCCCTGCCTTGCGCCAGGGCGACGGAGAAAACAAGGTAGCCCCACCCCCGTCGCCCTGGCGAACGGCAGGGCCTCCGGCTCGGGACTGTCCGTTTAACGGATGCCACCCGCTTGGGCGACCCATCGAGAGGCCCTGCCTTTCGCCAGGGCGACGGTTGAGTATATCGTGCGAATTTTAAGGAGAAATCGATACCTCAGCCGCCTTGCTTGGCCGCGATCTTGTCGCGGATGGCGAGGATGCGCTCGGCCCGGGCGACCACCGGAACGTCGATCATCTTGCCCTCGAAGGCGATCGCGCCGTCGCCCGCCGCCATGGCCGCGTCATAGGCCGCGACCATGCCCTCGGCGCGGGTGATCTCCGCCTCGCTCGGCGTGAAGGCCTCGTTCAGGATCGGCACCTGGCGGGGATGGATGCAGGCCCCGCCGTCAAAGCCCAGGCGGCGCGCCTGCTCGACGTTGGAGCGGAACAGGTCGAGATCGGTGAACTCGGCAATGGAACCGGGATAGCCGATCGGCATCACGCCGGCCTCGCGCGCCGCCACCTGCACGCCCTGATAGTAGCTGAGCAACGCCATGCCCTCGGGCTCGACCATGCCCATCTCGGCGGAGAAATCCTCCTGCCCCAACGCAATCGCGGCGAGCCGGGGCGTACTATGGGCGATGGCGCGCGCGTTGGCGTAGCCGCGCGGCGTCTCGATCAGGATCATCAGCTTGGTGTGACCGACGGTCATGCCGCGCTCGGCCTCAAGCTCGTCGATCATCTCGCAGAGAAACTCGACATGCTCGGCGGCATCGACCTTGGGAAGCACGAGTCCCCCGACCTCGGGCCAGATCGAGGCCTCGATATCCTTCACGGCCATCGATACCGGGCGGTTGATCCGCACCAGCACGTCGGCGCCGTTGCGGGAGACCGACTTGGCGACGTCGCGGACCAGGGTGCGGGCCCTGGGCTTCTCCGCCGGCGCCACCGCGTCCTCCAGGTCGATCTTGATCGCGTCGGCGCCGCGTTCATGGGCTTTCTCGACGAATTTCTCGCTCGTCGCCGGCACATAGAGCATCGAGCGCCAGAGCGGCAGATCCTTGCTTGCATTGTCGGTCATCAGACCACTCCCTCTTCCTTGAGTTTCTCCAGCTCGGCGTCGGAAATCCCAATCGCGCCATAGATTTCGCCATTGTGCTGGCCGATATCGGGGGCCGGGGTTCGCATTCGCGCCGGCGTTCCCGACATTCTTGGAACCGCGGCATGCATCGGCAGGCGGCCGCCGGGCATATCGGCGTCCGGCACGCTCATCAGCGAGCCCCGCTCGCAGACATAGGGATGGCTCGCGAGTTGTTCGACATCGGCGACCGCGCCGACGGTCACGTCGGCGGCCTCAAAGATCTCCAGGCATTCGGCCTGGGTCCGCGCGCCCATGAATTCGGCGACGATCGGGTCGAGGATATGGTTGTTGGCCAGGCGGTCGGTATTGGTCCTGAAGCGCGGATCGTCGATCAGTTCGGGCCGGCCGATCGCCCGCATCAGGCGCTCGGACATGGCCTGCATCGACGCCGACAGCGCGACGAACTTGCCGTCCTTGCATTCATAGACATTGCGCGGCGCCGTCGTCGTCGAGAGCGAACCGGTGCGCGGAGGGATCTCTCCGGTGATCGCGTGGATAGCCGATTGCGGGCCGAGCACCGAGAGGATCGGCTCGAACAGGGAAAGATCGATCAGCTGTCCCTTGCCGCCCTTTTGCTCCACCTCTCGGACCGCGACCATGACCGAGAACGCGCCGAAGAGCCCGGCGATCATGTCGGCCAGCGCCAGTGGCGGCAGCACCGGCGCCCTGTCACCGAACCCGTTCATCGCGGCAAAGCCGCTCATCGCCTCGACCAGACTGCCGAAGCCGGGCTTGTGGCTCCACGGCCCGGTCTGTCCCCAGCCGGAGATCCGCACCACCGTCAGCTTGGGATTGCGCGCCCACAAGACGTCGGGACCCAGCCCCCATTTCTCAATCGTGCCGGGCTTGAAGTTCTCGACCAGGACGTCGGCGCCCGCCGCGAGTTCAAGCAGCATCTCGCGGCCCCGTTCCTTGCGCAGATCGAGGCTGATGCTTTTCTTGTTCCGGCAATAGACCTTCCAATGGGTGCTAATGCCGTCGGATGTCCAGTTGCGCAGATCATCGCCGACGCCGGGACGCTCGACCTTGATCACCTCGGCGCCGTAATCGGCCAGCACGTGGGTTACCATGTTGCCCGACACGAGACGCGAGAGGTCGAGGACCCGTATGCCGTCCAGCGGGACCGAGGCCTCGGGGTTGAAATCATGCTCCGGCAGACTGCTGCTCATTTCGATCGCTCCGCGAACCGTCACTATTCCTCGTTAACCTTCATCCGGGACTTGACCCCGGGCCTACCGCCTTTGACACTGCCGCCCGAAACTACACGACACATCATTCAATACTAAATCCGGGAGACCGATGATGGCGGGCGCCAAGGTCCAACATACCTTCGAAATACAGGAAGATGCTCTGGCCATGCTGGACGAAGCGGTGAAGAAACACGACCTTGATAGTCGCGACAAGGCGCTGCGCTGTTTGCTCGACTTTTGCGCCGAGGATGGCGATTGGGACGACATCTTCGAGACCATCCGCTGCCGGCGCTGCTAGCCGAGCCAGGGAATCGGTACGCGGGAATCGGCGCGCGGTGAACGCTAGGAGGCCGACCGGGCGGTCTCCAGGAAATACGCCACGTCCTCCGGCGAGGTGTCGAAGCTGGTGACCAGGCGCGCGGACATCGCGCCGTTGTTTTCTCCCCAAGCATAGAAAACACAGCCCGCGTCGTTTAGCGCCGTCACCATGCTCGACGGCAGGGTCAGGAACAGGATGTTGGTTTCCGCCGGGAACCAAAGGCTCACTCCGTCCACGCCGGCCAACCCCTCGCCCAGCGCCGCCGCCATGGCATTGGCGTTGGCGGCGTTCTCGATCCATCGTCCCTGCTCGAGATAAGGCACGAGTTGCGCCGACAGAAACCGCATCTTCGAGAACAGATGCCCGCCGCGCTTGCGACGGAATTCGAAGTCACCGGCCATCGCCGGGTCCATGAACACCACTGCCTCCGCCGAGAACGCCCCATTCTTGGTCGCCCCGAGGGACAACACGTCGACCCCGACCTTCCAGGTCATCTCCGCGGGGCTCGCCCCCAGCGCCGCGATCGCGTTGGCCAACCGCGCGCCATCCATGTGCAAGGCCAAACCGTTATCGCGGCACACCCCGGAGATCGCCTGGATCTCGTCGATCGTGTAGACCGCGCCGACCTCCGTCGCCTGGGTGATGCTCACGGCCGCGGGTTGCGCGTGATGCACCGGCGGCGCCGGCGAATCGACCTCAACCTTGGCGCGCAGGCTTTCAGCCGAGAACTTCGCCCCCTCGCCCTCCAGCAGCGCCAACTTGCCGCCACCCATGTAGAACTCGGGCGCGGTGCACTCATCTTCCTCGATATGCGCCGCCTCGTGACAGAACACCACCCCATAGGGCGGCGACACCGTCGCGAGCGACAGCGCGTTGGCGGCGGTGCCCGTGGCGACTGGAAAGATCGCGACCTCGCGCTCGAACACGTCGCTCGCCACCTCGCCCAGGCGGCGGGTATGAGCGTCGTCGCCATAGGGCATGGCCGGCGCGGCGGCGGCCTCGGCTAGCGCGGCCATTACCTCGGGCATGGCGCCGGCTGTATTGTCGCTGGCGATATTGACATGTCGCTTGGTCAACACCGGACCTCCAGAAAATCTTATTGCGCGGGATCGAAGCGTAACTCCCCGAGGACCTGGCCGGTGGCCCCATCCAGAATCAGTACCCCGGCCCCGGTCTCGGCACCTTGATGGTGGATAAACAGGCGCCCCGCGTCGGCGGAGACCGAGACGATTCGCGCGCCCGTCGGCAGCGCGTGCGTGACCGTGCCGATGGGGTCGATAACCGCCGGCGCCATAACTGGCATCGTCACTGGATTCGGAGCTTGGAGACGGGATTGGGACGGGGCCGACGCCTCGGATTTGGCGTTCAACCGAGAGATGATCGTCGCGACGATCGTTACCACCCCGGCGACAATCAGAACTCCCATCACCACGACGAGAATTTTCAGCACCCTCAGGGTGGTCGGACTCATGCCCACGCCCCAGCTATTCGGCGGTCTCGAATCATCGGTATTCAGCTTGGCCGCGGTTTGGTCTAGCTTGCCCGCCATGACATCTCTCAAAAACACGCGCGTGATCATCAACGCCGACGATCCGGCCTTCGAGTATATCGCCGGCGACTCCAACCAGGACCGGCTTGATCGCTGGCTGGCGGAGCGGGTCGCGGTTCTGCCCGACGCGCCGGATCTCTCCCGAAGTCGCCTGAAGGCCCTTATACTCGACGGTCAGGTTACCTCGGGCGGCGAGACGATAACCGACCCCTCGGTGGCGGTCAAACAAGGCCAGACGTTCGAAATCCTGGTCCCACCGCCAATCGCCGACACGCCCCTGCCCCAGGATATCCCGCTGGATATCGTCTTCGAGGACGAGCATCTAATCGTGGTCAACAAGCCGCCGGGGATCGCCGTGCATCCGGCGCCCGGATCCCTGGACACGACCCTGGTGAACGCCCTGCTCGCCCATTGCGGCGATAGTCTTTCCGGCATTGGCGGGGTGCGGCGGCCTGGGATCGTGCACCGGCTCGACAAGGACACGACCGGGCTGATGGTGGTGGCGAAATCGGACGAGGCGCATCACGGCCTGGTCCATCAATTCGCCGCCCGCACCATCGGGCGCAGCTATCTCGCCCTGGTCTGGGGGTTCGTTGCCCAGTTCGAGGGCCGCATCGACGGGCCGATCGGGCGCAGCCGGCGCAACCGCAAGAAAATGGCGGTCACGACCAGCGGCGGGAAGTCGGCGGCGACCAATTACAAGGTCCTGAAACGCTTTCGCGAGATCGCCACCCTGGTCGAGTGCCGTCTGGAATCCGGTCGCACCCATCAGGTCCGCGTCCACATGACCCATATCGGCCATGGCCTGATCGGAGACCCTCTCTATGGTGGCGGCGACCGGCGCAAGGGCTCTTCCGATCTCGAGGTCGCGGCGGCCAAGCGCATGGGCCGTCAGGCCCTGCACGCGAACTCCCTCGCCTTCATCCACCCGGTAACAGACGAGGAAGTGTCGTTTACCAGCGAGTTGCCGGATGACTTCAAGCTCTTGGTGTCGGTGTTCGAGTGATCCCGCGCCCGAGCGAACACATCCATCCGCCTTGCGTTGAACCGACGCTTTAATTCACATGCGCGCACGCCGGGCCTCTTGCTAGACTGGGCCATCGTCCACGCCGCTTCCCAGGAGCACCGCCATGAATGCCGAGAGCGATCTCGCGGATATGAAATACGCCGTTGGCCAATCCGTCCCGCGCACCGAGGACCCTGTTCTTCTCCGTGGCGAGGGACGTTACACCGACGATCTGTCCCTGCCCGGCCAGGTCCACGCGGTGATGGTGCGCAGCGTCCATGCCCATGGTGTCATCCAGGAGATCGATACCTCCGAAGCCCTGGACATGCCCGGCGTGCTGATGGTGCTGACCGGCGCGGATCTGAAGGACTATAACGGCATATTCTGCGGCATGAAGATGCAGAGCCGGGACGGCACGCCGCTGCTCAAGCCGGCCCGGCCCTCCTTGGTTCTGGACAAGGTGCGGTTTGTCGGCGACCCCGTGGCCTGTGTGATCGCGGAAACCGCCGCCCAGGCCAAGGACGCCGCCGAGGCGGTATTGGTGGATATCGACCCGCTTCCCGCCGTGACCACCGCGCGGGAGGCCGCCGCGCCCGGCGCGCCCATCCTTTATGACGACGTGCCGGGGAATCTTGCGCTGGACTTCCACTACGGAGACGAGGCGGCGACCAAGGCGGCCTTCGATCGGGCCGCGCATGTCACGCGGCTGGACATCCGCAACAACCGGATTGTCGTCGCAACGATGGAGCCTCGTTCGGCGCTGGCCTCCTACGAGCCCGCGGACGAGCGTTTCACCATGCGGCTCGGCTCCCAGGGGGCCTTCCCGATGCGCCGGCTGCTGGCCAATCTGCTGAATGTCGAAGCGGAGAAAGTCCGGGTCCTGACCGGAAATGTCGGCGGCTCCTTCGGCATGAAGAGCTTTGTCTATCCGGAATATATCTGCCAGTTGCACGCGGCACGCGCCCTTGGGCA
>Ga0181593_10000789_pt1 | contig 28009 bp, 40 predicted proteins | sample 071ome_19_FD_133756 | JGI IMG/M metagenome (GOLD analysis project Ga0181593, IMG submission 133756) | Coastal salt marsh microbial communities from the Groves Creek Marsh, Skidaway Island, Georgia - 071413AT metaG (megahit assembly) | ecosystem: Environmental > Aquatic > Marine > Intertidal...
ACAACGTGAAGATGGAAGTGACGTTGATTGCCCCGATTGCGATGGATGAGGGGTTGCGATTTGCGATCCGAGAAGGCGGCCGCACGGTAGGTGCTGGCGTGGTAGCAAAGATCATCGAATAAGTTTCGGTAAGGGCCGAAAGGCCAGATAAAATCTGGTTTAGAGCGTGGTTTCCCTTGACAGACAGGGGGAGCAGCCTTAGACTTTCGGCTCCGTTTTTTCCGGACATAAGTAACTGGCCTGCAATGGTCTTGGTAGAGCGCGGTAACTAATTAAAATATCGCGAATTTTTTGGGGTTTAGACTAGATGCAAAATCAACGAATTAGAATCCGGCTTAAAGCCTTCGATCACAAGTTGATTGACCAGTCTACCCAGGAAATCGTAGATACGGTAAAACGGACCGGAGCCCACGTAAAGGGCCCCATTCCGTTGCCTACCAATAAAGAGCGTTTTACCGTATTGATTTCACCGCATGTGAACAAGGATGCTCGAGATCAATACGAAATTCGCACCCACAAGCGGCTGCTGGATATCGTAGAGCCTACAGAAAAGACGGTAGAAGCATTGATGAAGCTGGACCTCGCGGCCGGCGTCGAGGTGCAAATCAGCCTGGGATAATAATCAGGTAATGAATTAAGCGGTCAACGAGATTGTAAGAGCCCCGAGACCGCAGCTAACAGTCCAACTTTTAGCAACTGCAAGGAAATACAAGCCAGATTGTAAGGCAACTGGCACAGGGTCACTCAACACTTTGGTTTGTGCCGAGACTGAGTGGCAGACATGGTGTAACGCAAGGGAATTTAGCAGTTTCCGCCGCGGCCATAGTGGGTTAAAGCCCCGTACACGATGAGGTTAAGACAATGTCGATTGGTTTAGTCGGTCGAAAAAGCGGCATGACCCGCGTTTTTACCGAAGAAGGCGTATCAATTCCGGTTACGGTCGTTGAGGTGCAGCCCAACAGGGTGACGCAGGTCAAGACCCTTGAATCCGATGGCTACGATGCCATTCAGGTTACTGCCGGCTCCCGCAAGTCCTCTCATTTGAAAAAGTCCGAAGCTGGTCTCTTCTCAAAGGCCGGAGTGGAGGCTGGCGAGGGCCTGTGGGAATTCCGCGCTCCCGTTGAAGAGCTGAGTGAAATTACCACGGGCAGCGAAATCAAGGTTGACCTCTTCGAGGTAGGACAGAAAGTTGATGTCACGGGAACCTCAAAGGGTAAGGGATTCCAGGGCGGAGTGAAACGCCATAATTTCAGAATGCAGGACGCCACTCATGGCAACTCCATTTCTCACCGGGCTCCAGGCTCCATAGGTCAGTGTCAGACGCCTGGCCGAGTCTGGAAGGGCAAGAAAATGGCGGGACAGATGGGAAATGTTAAAAAGACAACGCAGAGCCTCGAAGTGGTCCGGGTAGACGCAGAAAATAACCTGTTGCTAATCAAGGGAGCAGTGCCTGGTGCAACGGGATCGAGCGTCATTGTCCGCCCAGCGGTAAAGAGCAGGGGGTAAGTAGGAAGTGGAACTGAGTCTTGCGAAGCCCGGAAACAAGAAGGGCAAGGATAAAATCTCACTGTCTGACGATACGTTTGGGCGTGAATTCAATGAGCCTCTGGTTCATCAGACTGTGGTCTCCTACCTGGCCGGTGGTCGCCAGGGTACGGCTAAACAAAAAACCCGCTCCGAAGTACAGGGCGGTGGACGCAAGCCATGGCGACAGAAAGGTACCGGACGAGCACGAGCGGGCACTATTCGCAGTCCAATCTGGCGCACCGGTGGCGTAACTTTTGCTGCGCGTCCGCGTGACTACAGCAAGAAGTTAAACAAGAAAATGTACCGCGGCGCCATGAAGTGCATTCTGTCTGAACTTATTCGACAGGATCGCCTGGTGGTGGTGGATAATTTTGAACTGGAATCCCACAAGACCAAGGGTCTGGTATCCAAGCTCAGCGAATTCAGCCTGGAAAACGTACTGATCGTTGCTGAAGAAGTGGCGGAAAATCTGTACCTTGCTGCCAGGAATCTGCACACGGTTGACGTGCTGGATGTGTCAGGCCTGGATCCTGTCAGTCTTATAGGCTTTGAGAAGGTGCTGATTACTGTGCCTGCACTCAAGAAGGTAGAAGAGGTACTGGCATGAACGTTGAGAGACTCTATTCAGTGATTCTGGCGCCACATGTCTCTGAGAAATCTGCGATCCTGGGCGAATCAAATAACCAGTATGCATTCAAGGTTGCTCGCGACGCCAGCAAGCCGGAGATTAAGGAAGCCGTTGAGAAAATATTCAATGTAGTGGTTGAGGAACTGCAGGTCTTGAATGTCAAGGGCAAGACCAAGCGCAGTGGTCGCGGCAAGATCCGCCGTCGCTCTGACTGGAGAAAGGCCTATGTCAGGCTGGCAGAAGGTCAGGAAATCGATTTTGCCGATTTGGGGTAAGGGGAAATTAAGCAATGCCAGTAATTAAATGTAAGCCTACTTCTCCCGGTCGCCGCTTTGTGGTCAAAGTGGTTAACCCCGATTTGCATAAAGGCCAGCCCTATGCGCCGCTGGTCGCGATCAAGTCCAGGACTGGTGGCCGCAATAGTCAGGGTCGCATTACTCGACGTCATGCCGGCGGAGGCCACAAACAGAAGTACCGCATGATAGATTTTCGTCGCAACAAGGATGGTGTGGAGGCTACGGTAGAGCGACTTGAGTACGATCCCAATCGATCGGCACACATAGCCCTGCTGCTGTATGCAGATGGAGAAAGACGCTACATCATTGCGCCGGCCAAAGTTCAGGCGGGCGATACTGTGTTATCCGGTGAATCGGCGCCTATCAAGGCTGGCAACTGCCTGCCATTGCGCAAGATTCCAGTCGGTAGCACGGTGCATTGTGTTGAATTGAAGCCGGGCAAGGGCGCTCAGATAGCTCGCAGCGCAGGTACATCCTTGCAGCTTGTCGCCCGGGAAGGCGATTACGCTACTTTGCGCTTACGGTCTGGCGAAATGCGTCGAGTGTTGGCGGATTGTCGGGCTACCCTCGGGGAGGTTTCTAACTCAGAGCACAGTTTGCGCTCGTTGGGTAAAGCCGGCGCGTCCCGGTGGCGCGGAGTGCGTCCCACCGTCCGCGGTGTGGCGATGAACCCGGTTGACCACCCACACGGTGGTGGTGAAGGTCGGACTTCCGGAGGAAGACATCCCGTGTCTCCATGGGGTACTCCCACCAAAGGCTACAAAACTCGAACTAACAAGCGTACCAGTAAAATGATCGTTCGTCGCAGAAATGCCAGTCGCTAGGTAAAAAGAGGAATTTGACAGTGCCACGTTCTCTGAAAAAAGGTCCGTTTATAGACCTTCACCTGATGAAGAAGGTTCAGACTGCCGTTGAGAATAACGATAAGCGCCCGATTAAGACCTGGTCGCGCCGCTCAATGGTTTCCCCGGATATGTTGGGGCTGACAATCGCGGTTCATAACGGTCGCCAACACGTGCCTGTGTTTATTACTGAAGACATGGTCGGGCACAAGCTGGGTGAGTTTGCGTTGACTCGCACTTACAAAGGTCACGCGGCCGACAAGAAGGCGCGCTAAGAGGATATCGTAATGGAAGTGGTAGCGAAGCTAAAAGGTGCCCGCATATCAGCCCAGAAAGCGAGACTGGTAGCAGATCAGATTCGTGGCAAGGCTGTTGAGGATGCTTTGGAAATTCTGACATTCAGTCCCAAAAAAGGAGCTGGAGTAATCAAAAAGGTTTTGAATTCCGCGATCGCTAACGCAGAACACAATGAAGGTGCGGATGTTGATGAACTGAAGGTATCGACAATCTGTGTTGATGAAGGAATGACAATGAAGCGCATTATGCCTCGTGCCAAGGGGCGAGCTGACAGGATACTCAAGCGCTCGTGTCATATAACAATTACCGTGGCAGACAGCTAGGAGTAACGGATGGGTCAAAAAGTACATCCAACGGGTATACGACTTGGAATCGTCAAGAAGCACACTTCGGTGTGGTATGCCGACGGCAAGGACTATGCAGAGAAGCTGCTGACCGATCTGCAAGTCAGGGAATTTGTTAGAAAACGCCTGGCCAATGCGTCGGTTGCCAGGATTGACATAGAGCGTCCAGCTCAAACTGCGAAGATCACGATATTCACAGCGCGTCCTGGGATCGTAATCGGTAAGAAGGGCGAGGATGTGGAAGCATTGCGCGCCGAACTGGCAATAAAAATGGGTGTGCCGGTACATATAAACATCGAAGAGATCAGGAAGCCGGATCTGGATGCGCAGCTGGTAGCAGACAGCGTGGCTCAACAGTTGGAACGGCGCGTCATGTTTCGCCGCGCGATGAAGCGGGTTGTGCAGAATGCCATGCGCCAGGGATCGGAAGGTATTAAAGTACAAGTCAGTGGGCGCCTGGGCGGTGCTGAGATCGCGCGTACTGAATGGTATCGAGAAGGTCGGGTCCCCTTGCACACGTTGCGCGCGGATATTGATTACGCTACCTCCGAGGCCAGCACGACTTACGGTCTGATTGGTATCAAGGTATGGATTTTCAAGGGGGAAATCCTGGACCTTGACAATGCGGCTGCGACGGCACAAAGCAAGTAGAGGATCAGGGCGATGCTACAACCTAAGCGAACTAAATTTCGCAAGACGATGAAGGGCCGCAATCGCGGATTGTCCCATCGTGGCAGTAAAGTGGATTTTGGTGAATACGGTCTTAAAGCCGTTTCTCGCGGGCGCCTGACGGCTCGTCAGATCGAGTCGGCTCGGCGAGCCATGACTCGCAGAGTTAAACGGGGAGGCAAGATCTGGATACGCGTGTTTCCGGATAAGCCAATTACTCAAAAACCTCTGGAGGTGCGTCAGGGTAAGGGTAAGGGAAGCGTTGAATACTGGGTGGCCCAGATTCAGCCAGGCAGAGTTATGTTTGAAATCGAGGGTGTTGATGAAGAATTGGCGCGGGAGGCTTTCAAGCTGGCTTCTGCAAAGTTGCCATTCGAAACAACCTTCGTTAAACGGACGGTGATGTAATGAACATTAGCGAGCTGCGAGACAAGTCGGTTGAGGAGCTGCAACAGCAGCTTGGTGAACTGTGCAAAGACCAGTTCAATTACCGGATGCAGAAAAGTACCGGCCAATTAGGTCAGTCACACTTGCTCAAGACGGTGCGGCGCGATATTGCCCGCATCAAGACCATTATCTCTGAAAAGCAAAAGAGTGATTCTTGATTATGTCGGAAAACACAGTTGAAAAAGTTGCGCGAACCGCTTCAGGCAGAGTCATTAGTAACAAAATGGATAAGTCCATCGTGGTATTGATTGAGCGCCAGGTTAAGCACCCCGTGTATGGTAAATACATCAAGCGTTCGACCAAGATTCATGCCCACGATGCAAACAACGAGTGTCTGCCGGGGGATGAGGTTACGATCAGAGAAGTTGCGCCAATTTCAAAAACCAAGTCCTGGGCCCTGGTATCCATCGACGAGCGCGCAGCGCAGGTTTGAAGACGAGTAAAGAGTAAAGGTAACCAGCAAGTAATTATTGAGGAAATGCGTATCTGTCGTTGGAGGCTAATCAGATCAGCCTGACAGATGCAGACGGAGAAGACCGATGATTCAGGTACAGTCGTATTTAGATGTGGCAGATAACAGTGGCGCTCGACGCGTCATGTGTATCAAAGTGCTGGGTGGTTCCCATCGCCGCTACGCGCGTATCGGTGACATCATCAAGGTCACCGTCAAGGAAGCAATTCCCCGTGGCAAGGTTAAGAAGGGTCAGGTACTGACTGCCCTGGTGGTTCGCACCAAGCAGGGAGTCAGGCGCGGAGACGGTTCGTTAATTCGATTCGATGATAACGCAGCGATCTTGTTGAATAACCAGCAAGCCCCGATCGGAACACGAGTCTTCGGTCCGGTTACACGTGAGCTTCGCACCGAAAAATTCATGCGAATTATTTCACTGGCCCCGGAAGTTCTGTGATCCAGGCACTGGCGTAAAAAGAATCAGGCAGAGGCAAAAATGCGCAAGTTAAGAAGCAACGATGAAGTAATCGTTATAGCGGGCAAGGACCGGGGAAAGCGAGGCACGATTTCTCGTCTGGTTGGTGACCGCAAGGTGATTGTATCTGGCATCAATATGGTAAAGCGTCACACCAAGCCCAATCCCAACATGGGGCAGCCTGGTGGTATTGTTGAGCGGGAAGCGGCTATCGATATTTCCAATATCGCCATCTTCAATCCCGGAACCAACAAAGCAGACAGGGTTGGCATCAAAGTTGACGATGAAGGCGCTAAAAAGCGTGTCTTCAAATCGAATGATCAGGAAATCGATTAGCGAAAGGCTAGTGAGTTACAAATATGGCTCTTAAAGAGAAATATCAGAATGAAGTGGTTCCGGCGCTAACCAAGCAGTTTGGTTACGATAACCCGATGAGCGTCCCTAAAATCACTAAGGTGGTGCTAAACATGGGGCTTGGTGAAGCGGTGGCCGATAAGAAAGTGTTGGAGAGTGCCGCCAGCGATTTGGCGCTGATCAGTGGACAGAAGGTAGTGATCACCAAGGCTCGCAAGTCTATCGCCGGGTTCAAAATCCGAGAAGGCTGGCCGATCGGATGCAAGGTCACCCTGCGCGGTCGGCGAATGTACGACTTCATCGATCGATTGGTGGGTATAGCAATTCCACGTATCCGGGACTTTCGCGGTCTGAATCCTAAGGCTTTCGACGGGCGCGGTAACTTTGCTATGGGTGTGAGCGAGCAGATCATCTTCCCAGAAATAGATTACGACAAAATAGATACGCTGCGGGGTTTGGATATCACCATTACTACGACTGCCGAGACTGATGATGAAGGCAGAGCCCTGCTTGCAGCAATGAATTTTCCTTTCCGCGGGTCCGTCGCGAGCAAGGAAGCAAACAATGAAGAGGATTCTTCCAATGGCTAAATTGTCCATGATCGCGCGCGAGGTCAAGCGAGCCAAGAAGGTGGCCAAGTATGCTCAAAAGCGTCAGGCGCTGAAGGCGGTTCTCAAGGATCCGAAGACCAGCGATGAGGAAAAGTGGGAAGCTCAGGTTAAGCTGCAGAAGCTGCCGCGCGATGCTAGCCCGATTCGCCAGCAGCGTCGCTGTCAGTTAACAGGCCGACCTCATGGGGTCTATCGAAAGTTTGGCTTGTGCCGCAATAAGCTGCGGGAAGCGGCCATGCGGGGTGATGTGCCAGGTCTGCACAAGGCAAGCTGGTAAGCGGAGAGAATAGAAATGAGTATGTCAGATCCCATAGCAGATTTTCTGACCCGAGTCCGAAACGCACAAATGGCAGGGAAGAAATCGGTCAGCTGCCCGAGCTCCAAAATCAAGGTGGCTATTTGCAAGGTGCTGGAAGAAGAGGGTTACGTAACCGGTTACTCCGTCGATGAGAGCAGCGGGAAGCGTGTATTGACTGTCGCACTGAAGTACTACCGTGGTAGGCCCGTGATAGAGGAAATCAAACGGGTCAGCAGACCCGGTTTGCGTTACTACCGGGGAAAGGAAGAATTGCCCAAAATTAGAGCCGGACTGGGTATTGCGATCTTGTCTACCAACAAAGGGTTGATGACGGACAAGCAGGCACAGGCCGCTGGTATTGGGGGAGAGATACTCTGCACGGTGTTCTAAAGAGCTGCAGGGGCGGAGTTAATTGAACGAAAAAGATTGAGCGCAAGAAATTAGAGAATAGTAACTATGTCCAGAATAGCAAACGCACCAGTTGAACTGCCCAAGGGCGTCGAGGCGACTTTGAGTGCTGGCAGTATCGCTGTGAAAGGATCCAAGGGAAATTTGAACCTTGATTTGCATGAAGCCGTCGCTGTCGCACAGGAAGGCGATTTGCTGAAAGTCTCGGCAAAGGATGGCAGTCGCGAAGCAACTGCCATGGCGGGTACTTTTCGGTCGCTGATAAACAACATGGTGGTCGGAGTCAACGAAGGGTTTGAGAAAAAACTGGAATTGCAGGGCGTTGGATATCGCGCCAGGGCTCAAGGCAATACGATCAATATTACGGTGGGCTATTCGCATCCGATTGATTACACCCTCCCCAAGGGTGTGACGGCCGAAACGCCATCGCAGACAGAAATTGTAATTTCCGGAGCTGACAAGCAACAAGTCGGACAGGTCGCTGCCGAGATTCGCAGATTTCGTCCACCGGAACCTTATAAAGGCAAGGGTATTCGGTATGCTAACGAACGCGTGTATCGCAAAGAAGCGAAGAAGAAATAAGGCTTGAGACTATGAACGTTAAGAAACAGTCACGTCTTCGTCGCGCCAGGCGCGCAAGGGCAAAATTCATTGAATTGCGAACCAATCGTTTGTGTGTGTTTCGAACACCACGGCATATTTATGCGCAGGTTATTAGTGCTGCCGGCGACGTGGTTCTCGCCAGCGCTTCAACGCTAGACAAGTCTGTGCGTGGGGGCAAGACCGGTAATGTTGAGGCTGCAACTAAAATTGGACAATTGATCGCCGAACGGGCAAAGGCTGCAGGGGTTAGCAAAGTGGCATTCGATCGCAGTGGTTACGACTACCACGGTCGAGTGAAAGCGCTTGCGGAAGCAGCTCGTGAAGGTGGTCTGGATTTCTAAGGGTTTTGAGATATGGCATTCAAAGACGAGCCGAATAAGAACGAAGAGGGTCTGCAGGAAAAGCTGATCCAGGTAAACCGAGTGGCCAAGGTGGTTAAAGGCGGCCGTATATTCGGTTTCACGGCGCTGACCGCGGTCGGAGATGGAAACGGCAAAGTAGGCTTCGGTCGAGGGAAGGCTCGGGAAGTTCCGCTGGCTATCCAAAAAGCCATGGAATCTGCCCGTCGCAACATGATTTCGGTGTCACTGGATGGTCATACGCTGCAATATCCAATCAAGGCGCGCCACGGTGCGTCCAAAGTTTACATGCAGCCCGCGTCAGAGGGTACTGGTGTGATCGCCGGTGGCGCAATGCGCGCAATTCTGGAACTGGCCGGCGTACAGAACGTTCTGGCCAAATGCTACGGTTCCACCAACCCTGTGAACGTGGTTCGGGCGACTTTTAAAGGATTGAAGGACATGCGGGCGCCAGAGGAAGTGGCTGCCAAGCGTGGTAAGACTGTTGACGAGATTTTGGACTAGGTTATGGCCAGCAAGAAAGTGAAAATAACTCTGGTTCGCAGCCCAGTTGGTCAGATGGCCAAGCACCGCGAATGTGTGCGTGGTCTGGGTCTGCGACGAATGCACCATACGGTTGAATTGGAGGATACCCCCGCTGTGCGTGGCATGATTAATAAAGTGCGCTATCTGCTGGCTGTAGAAGGCGAGTAGTCTGCACAAGCGGTTATCCGAAAAAATCGAGGGAAATCTGATGCAATTGAATTCATTAAGTCCAGCGCCAGGCAGCACGAAAGCCCGCAAGCGCGTTGGTCGCGGCATAGGTAGCGGCTGGGGTAAGACCTGCGGCACCGGTCATAAAGGGCAGAAGTCCCGCAGTGGTGTCTCCGTAAGCCCGGCATTTGAGGGCGGGCAAATGCCGCTTCATATGCGGCTGCCCAAATTCGGATTTAATTCCCGAATCGGTCGCAGTACGGCAGAGATCAGAACTTCAGAGTTAAACAAGGTGGATGCCGAGATCGTGAATTTGGAGGCGCTACGCAAGGCCGGTCTGATTACGTCGACTATTACCCGCGCGAAGGTGATGCTGTCGGGCGATGTGACCAGGGCAATCACTCTGCAAGGGATCTTGGTGACTAAAGGCGCCAGAGCCGCAATTGAAGCCGCGGGCGGTAAAGTAGAATAACCAGAAATCTGATAATGGCAACGAAACCGAATATTAATCCGGAAAACATTGGAGCTGGGCTTGGGGAACTGAAGTCCAGGCTATTTTTCCTGCTGCTTGCCATTTTCATTTATCGAATTGGCACACACATTCCGGTGCCGGGTATTGATCCTATTCAGCTCTCGCTGTTTTTTGATCAGAATGAAAATACTTTTGCCGGCATGATTAACATGTTCGGAGGCGGCGCGCTGGAACGCATGAGCATCTTGGCACTGGGCATCATGCCCTATATTTCCGCGTCGATCATCATGCAGCTTTTATCTGCTGTCAGTCCGCAATTGGACCAGTTAAAGAAAGAGGGTGAATCCGGCCGCAGAAAAATTACTCAGTACACTCGTTATGGCGCGCTGGGTCTGGCGTTGGTCCAGGGTGCGGGTATGACTGTCGGAGTACTTTCGCCCATGGCATATGCCCCGGGTGTGGCATTTAATGTGACCGCGATTATTTCGCTGGTTACCGGTGCCATGTTTATGATGTGGCTTGGAGAGCAGATTACAGAACGAGGCATTGGCAATGGTATTTCCATGCTTATCTTCGCCGGTATTGTTGCTGGATTTCCTGCGGCAATTGGTACCTCGTTGACGCAAGCCTATGAGGGTCAGATCAGCGGTGTACTGTTGTTACTGGTGGCGGTGATTGCTGTCGGAGTCGTTGCATGTATCGTTTATGTTGAGCGGGCACAACGTCGAATTACAGTCAACTATGCCAAGCGTCAGCAGGGGCGGAAAATGTACCAGGCGCAGGCCAGTCATCTGCCGCTGAAAATTAATATGGCGGGAGTGATCCCGGCTATTTTCGCTAGCAGTATACTGCTATTTCCTGCGTCGCTCGGACAATGGTTCGGACAGTCTAATCAGGGATTTGAATGGATGCAGGATCTTGCGCTATTGATAGGCCCCGGGCAGCCTTTGTACATCATAGTGTTCAGCGCCATGATCATATTCTTCTGCTTCTTCTACACTGCCCTTGTTTTCAATCCGCGCGATGTTGCTGACAATCTGAAACGCTCGGGTGCTTTTATTCCGGGCATTCGCCCGGGAGAGCAGACTGCCAAATATATCGATGGGGTAATTACACGGCTGACCATGTTTGGTGCGATTTACATTACCCTGGTGTGTTTGTTGCCGAATTTCATGCAGATGCTGGCTAATGTGCCGTTTAATCTCGGTGGCACAGCTTTGTTGATTGTGGTCGTTGTAACCATGGATTTCTGGTCACAGGTCCAGTCGCATCTTATGGCGCACCAGTACGATTCGCTGATGAAGAAATCCAAATTAAGCAATTATGGTCGAAGTGGCATTTAGGCTGCTACTTCAGGAGTGCAGAAGTGAAAGTTCGAGCCTCAGTTAAGAAAATATGTCGCAACTGTAAAGTCATTAAACGAAATGGCTCAGTGCGCGTGATTTGCAGGGAACCCAGGCACAAGCAACGCCAGGGTTGATGGTGTAAAGCGAAGCCCGATTGGTTGATTTTTGTGCAGCCGGGGTTTATGCTTTCGCGCTTTTTGTGACCGGTGCAGGCCAGAAAATTCGTAGGTTTTCGACACTGATCTGGCACCAAAACGACAGGAAATAGCGGAGTAAACTATGGCACGTATTGCCGGTGTCAACATACCAGATAACAAGCATATTGTGATTTCGTTGCAGTATGTATACGGCGTTGGCGCGACTGTTGCCAAGGCCATTTGCGAGCAAACAGGGATCGCGCCCTCCACACGTACCAGTGAGCTGTCACCAGAGCAACTGGACGAGCTGCGTGCCGAAGTCGCCAAGCTGACTGTGGAAGGCGACCTGCGACGCGAAATTTCGATGAACATCAAACGACTGATGGATCTCGGTTGTAATCGTGGCATTCGTCATCGGCGCTCATTACCGGTGCGGGGACAGCGAACCAAGACCAATGCAAGAACTCGCAAGGGTCCGCGCAAACCGATCAGAAAATAATTGCTACCAGTTGAGATAGAGTATGGCAAATCCAGGCACCAAGGGGACCAAGAAAAAGGCGCGCAAAGCAGTCATCGACGGTATTGCGTTTATTCACGCGTCTTTTAACAACACGATCATTACTATTACAGATCGACAGGGTAACGCCCTGAGTTGGGCGACTGCCGGTGGGTCAGGATTTCGCGGTTCCAGAAAAAGTACTCCGTTTGCCGCTCAGGTCGCCGCCGAAAAGGCAGGCAAGCAGGCTATCGAGCTTTACGGATTGAAGAATTTGGACGTCAAGGTCAATGGACCTGGGCCAGGCCGAGAATCCGCGGTACGTGCACTCAATGCATGTGGACTGAAGGTGAGTAATATTACGGATGTGACCCCGATCCCCCATAACGGGTGTCGACCGCCAAAGAAACGTAGAGTATAGATTCAAAAAGATAGAATAGAGACCAAGTAACTTCGAGTTACAGGAGAACCCTATGGCCCGCTACTTAGGCCCCAAATGCAAACTTTCGCGACGCGAAGGCACCGATCTTTTTCTCAAGAGCGGTGTGCGGCCGATTGACAGTAAATGCAAGACTGAAACGATTCCCGGGCAGCATGGCCAGCGTCGCGGCCGATTGTCGGATTACGGGGTGCAACTGCGTGAAAAGCAGAAGGTACGTCGGACCTACGGAGTGCTGGAAAAGCAGTTTCGAGGGTATTACAAGGAAGCCGCGAGGCTAAAAGGTGCGACGGGGGAAAACCTTCTGCAGCTTCTGGAGAGCAGGCTTGACAACGTGGTTTATCGTATGGGCTTCGGGTCGACTCGGGCTGAATCTCGGCAGCTGGTTTCACATAAATCAATTCTGGTGAATGGCAATGTCATCAACATCCCGTCGTACCAGGTTGCCGAAGGCGATGTGGTATCGATACGAGCAAAAGCGAAAGAGCAGCTGCGCATCAAGGCTGCGCTTGAGCTGGCAGGCCAGCGCAGCCCGGTCGAATGGATGTCGGTAGATACCTCCAAACTGGAAGGACAGTTCGTTCGCAAGCCAGACAGAGAAGATCTGTCCGCTGAGATCAATGAAAACCTGATCGTCGAACTTTATTCCAAGTAGCAACCGAGTTAATTGCCAAGGCAAAAGGTGGATTCATGCAAATATCATTGTCGGATTTTTTAACACCACAAGTGATCCAGGTCGAAGAGTACGACAAGTGCCATTCCAAGGTCGTTCTCGAGCCTCTGGAGCGCGGTTTCGGTCACACCCTGGGCAATGCCTTGAGAAGAATTCTGCTGTCGTCGATGCCAGGATGTGCTGTCGAAGAAGTAGATATCGACGGTGTAGTGCACGAATACAGCACGATCGAGGGGGTTCGTGAGGATGTTATTGAAATTCTATTGAATCTCAAAGGCCTTGCTGTAGTGTTGAACGTCGGCGAAGAAGCTGTACTGACCTTGGCTAAAAAGGGTCCCGGATTGGTAACAGCCGCTGATATTGAGACAGACCACGATGTTGATATCGTCAATCCGGATCACGTGATCGCCAATCTCAACAAGAATGGCGAATTGAATATGCGTATCACCGTTCGACGGGGCCGAGGCTATGCTCCGGCGGATAGCCGAGTAGGTGACGACGAGGAGAGCCGGTCAGTAGGTAAGCTCTTGCTGGACGCTTCATACAGCCCTGTGACACGAGTTTCCTACTCGGTTGAAAATGCCCGTGTTGAGCAGCGTACCGACCTTGACAAGTTGATAATTGACTTGAAAACAAACGGCACAATAGAACCTGAAGAAGCTATTCGTCGCGCAGCGACTATCCTTCAGCATCAGCTGGCGGTGTTCGTCGACCTGCATAGCGAGATCATTTCCGAGCCGGAAGAGCATCAAGACGAAATCGATCCGATTCTGCTGCGACCTGTTGACGATCTCGAACTCACAGTCAGGTCCGCGAATTGCTTAAAGGCAGAGGACATTTACTACATCGGTGATTTGATCCAACGCACAGAAGTGGAGTTATTGAAAACTCCCAATCTCGGCAAGAAATCACTGACTGAAATCAAGGACGTGCTGGCTACTCGGGGACTTTCCCTTGGCCTGCGTTTGGAAAACTGGCCGCCCGCCAGTCTGAAATCAGACAACCGCGCAGCCTGATAAAGAAATAGGAAGCAGATATGCGTCACCGACATAGCGGGCGTCAACTCAATCGTAACAGCGCCCATAGAAAAGCCATGTTTCGCAACATGACCGTGTCCCTGGTTGAGCACGAAGTCATCAAAACTACGCTTGCCAAAGCCAAGGAATTAAGGGGCGTGGCCGAGCCGCTAATTACTCTGGCCAAAAGAGACAGTGTGGCAAATCGTCGGCTGGCGTTCAGTCGAGTAAGAGACAAATCTGCAGTTGGCAAGCTGTTTACAAAGCTTGGACCTCGTTATGCGGAACGACCCGGGGGCTATATTCGAATTCTGAAATGTGGCTACAGGCCCGGTGACAAGGCCCCGATGGCTTATGTCGAACTGGTCGACCGGCCGCGAGGCGAGGATCAGGATCAGGATTAATGAGAACGCGACTGGAGCTCAATTCGGCTCCAGATTATGTGCTACCTCTAATTGAAAAAGCCGGGCTTGACTCGGCTTTTTTTTATTTTTGAGAAGTTAAACTTGAGAATCACCAGTGCAAAAGGTCGATTGCCTTCTGTGCTCGAAAGGAGAAGTATTATGGCCGCTTCGTTCAATCCCCCCGTTCGCACTTTGATGGGCCCTGGCCCTTCAGACGTAAGCCCGCGTGTGCTGCAGGCTCTGTCTCGTCCAATTATTGGACATCTGGACCCTGCATTTATCACTATGATGGATGAAATCAAACTTCTGCTTCAGTATGCATTTCAAACTAGCAATGAGCTGACCTTGCCGGTATCGGCACCCGGCTCAGCTGGGATGGAAACAGTCTTCGTCAATCTGCTGGAACCCGGAGATCAGGTGATAGTCTGTCAGAACGGTGTATTTGGCGGACGAATGAAGGAAAACGTCGAGCGATGTGGGGCGGAGGCAATCATGATCAGCAATGAATGGGGTAGCGCTATCGATGTCGATGAAGTCGACTCAGTGCTCGCTGCGCATCCCAATGCCAAAGCACTGGCATTCGTGCACGCGGAAACATCGACCGGTGCGCGCAGCGATGCTCAGACTCTTTCCCGTCTTGCTCATGAGCACGACTGCCTGAGCATTGTGGACAGTGTAACAGGCCTCGGAGGGATAGAGCTCCGGGTAGACGACTGGGGTATCGACGCTATTTATTCCGGTACCCAGAAGTGTCTCTCATGCGTTCCTGGACTTTCGCCCGTCAGCTTCAGTAACCGGGCCGCGGAGATTATCAGAAACCGCAGTCAGAGAGTACAAAGCTGGTTTTTGGATCTCAACCTGGTTATGGCCTACTGGGGCAGCGGTGAGAAACGCAGCTATCACCATACCGCGCCGGTAAATTCCCTGTATGGACTGCACGAAGCGCTGGTCATGTTGAAAGAGGAGGGCCTGGAGAAATCCTGGGACAGGCACCGCCGCAATCACCTGGCATTTGCCGCCGGAATAGAGGCTATGGGACTGCGATTTTTCGTCGACCCGGAGTACCGGTTACCGCAATTAAACACGGTCACTGTTCCGGAATCCGTCGACGAAGCCGCAGTTAGGTCCAGACTGTTGACAGACTACGGATTAGAGATAGGCGCCGGTCTGGGTAGCCTTGCGGGTAAGGTCTGGAGAATCGGGCTCATGGGATTTGCGTCCAGTCAGAAGAACGTGCTCTTGTGTCTTACCGCTCTGGACGAGGTGCTGTCGGATCTTGGGGCAAATATCGATCGGGGAGCCGCTGTTACCGCAGCTCAACTCCAATTCCGTGAGAGCTGATCCTTGCTGTTGCTTATCAATCGGCAGCGCGACTCGATCTGAAGGCTTTATATGGGTAGTGACAGTACTAAAGAAGTCGAAGTACGGGACTTGGTTGATTTGATAGTGCTTGCAGCACTCTGGGGTGGATCATTTCTGCTGCTGCGCCTTGCTTCTCCAGTCTTTGGTCCGGTTTTTTTTGATAGAAATGCGAGTTCTGACCGGGCTCGTGGTGCTGTTGCCGATTCTTCTTTATTCCGGAAAGCTTAAAGAACTGATTTCCAATTGGCAGATTCTGTCGCTGCTTAGTCTGACAAACATGTGTCTGCCATTTTGTGTGCTCGCTTTTACCAGCCTTTATCTGGGGGCAGGTACTATCTCGATATTGAACGCCACGGTACCCTTTTTCGCTGCCACCACAGGTTATTTTCTTTTTGGTCAAAAAGTAACTTTGTTATCGGCATTTGGACTGCTGCTTGGATTTGCGGGCGTAGTAGTGCTCATGGCTGGGGATAAGCAATCGGCTGCGTCGGGAATGGCCCTGCTTGCTTTTGCGGCCGGGTTACTCGCGGCGCTGATGTATGGTTTTTCAACCAATATCATTAACAATAGGCTGCTAGGCGTCAGTGGCCTGGCCATAACCACGGGCAGCTTGTTTTTCTCGGTGTTATATCTGCTTCCCCTGGTACTGACCTGGTTCAGGCCAGAAAAATTGCCGGGCGGCGTAATGTGGCTCTATGTGCTCATACTGGGTACTGTCTGTACCGGGCTTCCGTACATAATGTTTTATCGTCTGATATTGAGGATAGGAGCGTACCGGTCATTGACTGTTACCTATCTCGTGCCTGTTTTCAGTATTTTATATGGCGCTTTATTGCTGGCTGAACCGATTACTGGTGTCATGGTGTTGGGTGCATCGCTGGTCCTGCTGGGAATAGCGGTGACTACCGGACGTCTAAATGGTCCAGCTATTCTCGCTCTGCGACGATCCGCAAAATAGCTTTTCCCCGGCATAAAAAAACCCGCTATCGAGAGATAGCGGGTTTTTTCGCTTCAACGCGCGACCTAGTGGGCAGCGCCGGTGTCAGCGGCAGCGCCCGGTAGTGCCATCGCGGTTAGTGTGGAACCAGTTTGCAGGATTATGTACTGGTGTCCGTCGTGTACCCATGAGCTCATGCCGTAGCGGCTTCGGTCAGGCACCTCGATTTCGCTCATGATTGCTCCGCTGGCCTTGTCGATTGCGTACAGCATCGGTGTACCGTCTGTCGCAGTATCGGAGTACACCAGCATGTTGGCGGTGACCACCATGGGCACCAGGTTACCGGTACCGGTGTTGTCTACATCGAGCCCTCTTTCATCAATAAAGCTCTGGATTCGTTGCGGAGTTTCGCCGGTTGGAATCATCCAGCTGTGGTCACCCGTGTTCATGTCGATTGCGGTTATGCGGCTATAGGGTGGCTTGTATAGCGGGATTCCTTCGGGATGACGTGGCGCACCGGCTCCAGGACCATTTGCATACTGAGCAAATGTCGTTCCGGTTGGTGCTTCCCACTGCAGGTCGGCTTCCTCGCCAGGTACCAGGCGGATCGGACTACAGGCAGTGTGCGACGAAACATACAGCATTCCAGTAGTCGGATCGGCTACCGCTGGCGCGGTAATGTTGGCGCCACCTCCGCCACCAGGGCAGAACATCGCCGCTCGCTTGCCCAGTTCATTGCCGGCATGAATTGGCGGGTTAAACAGGGGACCCATCTGGTATTCAGCGAAGGCGTCAATAGCCTGCTGACGCAATTCAGGCGTCCAGTCGACCAGATCGTTTACTCCAACTCCCTGAATATCATAGGGGGCGGGACGAGTTGGGAACGGCTGGGTGGGTGAGAGTTTTTCTCCCGGCACTATGGATTGTGGTACTTCTCTTTCCACAATTGGCCACAATGGTTCGCCGGTCAGCCTATTGAATGCGTATACAAACGACTGCTTGGTGACTTGCGCAACCGCCGGTACTTGGCCTCTTCCAGGCATGTTCAGGTCAAGCAATACCGGAGCTGTTGGAGTGTCGTAGTTCCAGATATCGTGGTGTACCATCTGGAAGTGCCAGACGCGCTCACCGGTGCTGGCGCGTAATGCTATCAAGCTGGTTCCGAACAGGTTGTCACCCGGTCGAAAGCCGCCATAGTAGTCGATTGTTGCGCCATTGGTGGGAATGTAAACCAGGTCATTAGCCGGGTCAGCGGAAATCGGCGCCCAGGAGGAAACGTCGCCGGTCCATTGCCAGGCATCATTTTCCCAGGTTTCGTGGCCGTACTCACCGGGCCGCGGAATGACATTAAACTTCCACTTGAACGCACCGGTGCGTGCATCATATGCCAACATGTCTCCCGGAATATTCTCGATGCGTGACTGATGGTAGCCCTGCTCGGCAGAGTTACCGACGATCACCGTGTCGTTCACTACGATTGGCGGCGAAGAAGAGGTGATGTAACCAGTCTCAAGTGGAATACCTTCATAAGGATCGTAGGGATGACCCAGATCCGCCAGCAGGTCTACTACACCAGTTTCCGGAAATCCTTCAACCGCCACCGGTCTGCCAAATCCTTCCAGCGGGGCACCGGTTTCTGCATCCAAAGCGGTGAGGAAGAACGCCGGCGAAATGATGTACACGACTCCGCGCCCGTCGATCTCGGTGTATCCCACACCCTTACCGTAGTCGGCTCGCATGGAGTATTCCCAGCGTTCGGTGTTGGGCTCGCGGTAGGACCAGATAGTTTCGCCAGTCTTGGGATCAATAGCGACCACATGGCGGCGCGAACCAGCCACGGTAAATAATTTACCGTCGATATAACTCGGAGTCGACCGACCGCTCTGGGCATTAAAGCTTGCGCCGTCCCAGACCCACGCGACTTCCAGGTCCTGAAAGTTTTCCGCCGTGATTTCGGCAGCAGGGGTGTAACGGGTATGGGCGTAGTCATTACCCAGGGTGTACCACTCGATGGTGTCCTGGCTCATCACTAACGCCGGTGAAAGCAGCAGAAGAGCAGCAAATCCAGAAATAAAATTCTTAAAATTCAATAGGATGCTTTTAACTTCCGCAATGTTTGTTGTTTTCATTTTCTACCTCGCTCGGATAGCTGTAACAAGATGTGCAGTTTCGCGAAAAACACTTCACTCAGCGCGCAAAGGCTACCGCAACGATGGGTCTATGTCCATCAGGATTAGCGCGGAAATAGCCCGGACTTCGCGACTAACTCTCGCTCAATCCGGGCATTTGAAAGCCGCATTTCTGCAGCCCGGCAGTGAGTTGATGTCGCTGCTCTGATGAAAGCTCCGTGAGCGGAGGACGCACCCGAAACCAGGTCGGATCATTGCCGAAAATTGCTACCGTCGCTTTCAATGCTGCTATCATCGGATATTCCTGAAAGAAACTGCGAACTGTATCCACTTGCTGCTGATAGCCGATTGCTTCGGCACTTTGCCATGCTTCCCAGAGCCGATGAATTTCCCCCGGATTCACATTGGCTGTTGCGGAAATACAGCCCGCTCCCCCATGCTGCATAGTGGCCAGCAGAAAACTTTCAGAGCCGCAGAAAACCCTAAAATTTTCCCATCCACCTTGCAGATAGGTCAGGGTGTTTTGCCAGTCACCGGAACTGTCCTTGATGCCAGCAATCGTATCGGGATACTGCGTTACAAGTCGGTCTACCAGTGCTGCGGAAATTGGCACCTGCGCGATTGGAGGAATGTGATACAGGTAAATCTGTAACTCGTCGGCGGCAACCCGCTGAATGATCTCAGAGTACGAAGCGTAGAGGCCTTCGTCGGAGACTCCCTTGTAATAGAAAGGCGGCAGCATCAGTACTCCCCGGCATCCGAGTTCAATCGCGTGACGGGTCAACCTGACGGAATCGCTCATAGCGCAGCACCCGGTTCCAGGCATCAATGAATCTGGGTTGATGCCTTGCTCAACCAGGCTGTCGAGCAAGTGAATTTTTTCCTCTACCGACAGGGAATTGGCTTCACTGTTGGTGCCAAAAACCGCCAGGTTCGTGCCCTGGCAGAGTAGCCATCGGCAATGATCTGCAAGTCTTTCAGCGTCCGGGTTGAGATCACTGTCAAAGGGAGTTACGACCGGGGCAAGTACGCCGGCAAAGCGATCAACAGGCAAGGGATTGTTCCTCGTGACTTGAATTGTGGAAGCTTCCGAGCAGTTACGGAATGCCACTTACGCGGCGGTTTATCATAACAAATTGGGATTCGGCTTCGCGAGGAGAAAAAGCATTTACTGGCAGCTTCACGTTATTGTTGAATACAAGACGTGACGCTATAGTTAACCCTGATCGGGAACCAGGAAAACGCGATGGGTCAGAAAATTGGCAATATCCCAGCCGCAGTGAAAAGTGGCGCTCCGTATGTCTCTGTGCAATCCTCGGGAAGCAGTGCGAAATTTCAATCCGGCAATGTGCCCGTTAGCGCTATTTTGGTAGTCCTGCTGGCGGTTGCTGTTCTTGGCTGGCTATTCGCTCGTTATATCGCCAGTTCCCGGGTGAGCACCGCGATTGAGGCGCTGAATGGGACGACAGCAGCAGTATTCGCTTACCAGGATAGATACGGACGCACACCCGGGGATGATGGTCCGGAGGCATCCTTGGCAGCCAGAGGCAGCATTTGGTCAACTGTTACAGCGGGAAACGTCGACGGGCGCCTCGATATCAGTATCAACCAGCTGTTCACCGGCAATGGTGAATCGGGACCATTCTGGCAACAATTGCGAGCAGCCGGTTTCTGGTCTGATGATCCCTCGATTACAGGGCAGGCAGCCTTACCAAGGAACCCATGGGGTGGTCTGCTTAGCGCGCTGGCAGATGACATGGGTGGAGGCCTGTCTGGCAACAAAGTTTGCATGAGCCAGGTGCCGGGGACCGCAGCGAGCGCTATTGATATCGAGATGGATGATGGGAATGGTGCTACCGGTCGGTTGAGAGCCACGCAGGGGAGTCGCGGAGCCAACACCAACCCGTCCAACGGCGTTCTGGAGGCGCCCTACGACGACGGACTGGTATACACCATCTGCTATCGAATGTAACTGATGTCAGACTGTTGACTGATTGGCATTTGGCAATTTAATCCGGATTGTCAGCTGAACTCATCTCCAATCCCGTCAAGATGCTAAACAACAACATCGGCCATATTCCGATGTGCACCATCATATCCGCTGTGTTGAATATGTAATTCCAGTATGGAATGTGTTGAATGTCGATGAAATCGATAACACTGCCATAGAGAAGGCGATCCAGCACATTGCTTGCACCGCCGCCGACGATAAAGCCGAAACACACGTATTCGTAACGCTGCAGGTCTTTGCCGATTGCCAGGTAGATGATTACGCCGATCAGCAGAGCGGCACTGAACAGCGCAAACAGCCAGCCGCTTCCCTGCAGCATACCGAACACGCCACCATGGTTGCGAACATGGGTAAAGTGAATAAAGCTATTGATCACCACCGTCGAGTTTTCGGCGATGGTGGTATTCACAAGGTAACCTATTGCCTGCGCAGTGGCCATACAGGCAATGGCGATAAAAGCAAACAGTACGATCAGGCTTTTTCGGCTATGCACAGCTGGTATCCGCGGTCAGGTAATTGATAAGCAAGGCAGAGCATAGCACAGACCCTGCGCGTTTCCCGACGAGTTGGGTACGCATGGCCAATTCTGTTTCCACATCTTTTTGCTCGGGCTAGTCTTGGTGGTAATTTTCGCCCGCATAGCGAACAATACGTGTATGACCGTCGCGGTCAAATTCCATGATGCTGTGGGCGCAATTATGCATTCTGGGTGGGTCCCAGAGTTTTGCCAATGGTCGTTGCTCGAAATGACAGAGCACCGACTTGATGAGCGCTCCATGACTGACTATGGCGACGTTTTCTTCTGTAGCTCGCGCTACAATTTTCTTTACGGCATCAACGCCCCGTTGCTGGAGTTGGTGAAACGTTTCGGCTCCAGCCAACGAGAATCGGTCTGGTTCATTCCAAAAATTATGGAACTGCTCAGGGTCCTGCTCCGCCAGATCGTCGTAGAGATTACCTTCCCAGGGGCCTAAATGGATTTCACGCAAGTTGTCCTGGTATTGCACGGGCAGCTGATACGCGCCGAACAGTATGTCCGCTGTCTCCCGAGCACGGATACTTGTACTGCACACCACGCGATCGATTGCGAATTGCCGCAATTGTGGTGCCAGTTCGGTGGCCTGCTGCCTGCCCGCCTCGGTAAGGCGAGATTCCATTTGCCCCTGGACACGGCGCATTGCGTTCCAGTCGGTTTCACCGTGTCGTATAAGATGTAATCGCATAGTCACGGGGCTAGAGGGAAGAATTCATGGCATAGCTGCAATTCAGGCATTGCTGCGCGTTCTTTCGATCGCATTGAGCCAGCCTGCATAGCGCCGCTCGCGCCAATCATCATCTTTGGCTGGCAGAAATGAGCGATCCAGCTGCCAATGCTCCGAAATTTCCTCCAGAGAATCAAAAAAGCCCGCCTGTAGACCGGCCAGATAGGCTACACCCAGTGCAGTAGTCTCGATGATTTTTGGCCTGTCTACCCGACAGTTCAACAGGTCAGCCAGACTTTGCAACACAAAGTTATTGGTTACCATGCCGCCGTCTACCCGAATAGTAGTAAAACTGGCGCCATCTTTGGCTATAGCCTGCAACAGGTCTCGACTCTGATAACAAACTGACAGTAATGCTGCTGTTACCACTTCTTTTGCTCCCGTATCCCGTGTCAAGCCATACATTGCGCCGCGTGCATCCGGGTCCCAGTGTGGCGCACCAAGTCCAGTAAAAGCAGGCACTAGATAGACCGCCAGTTCGTCATCAGTCTGCATTGCTAACTCTTCCGATTCAGCCGCATTGCCAATGAGTTTGAGGTCATCGCGAATCCACTGCATGATCGCCCCGGCCATGAAGATGCTGCCTTCGATCGCATAGGAAGTGCGACCCGCCAGCCTGTAGGCGGGAGTAGTCAACAAGCGGTTATCCGACCAAAGGGCCTGCTCACCGGTATTCAGCAAGAGAAAACATCCGGTACCGTAGGTACTTTTAGCCATGCCTGGCTGAAAGCAGCATTGTCCGAATGCAGCCGCCTGCTGATCGCCAGCAATTCCCTGTATCGGTATCTGACAACCCAGTATGTCGACAGACGTTTCACCATACTCTGCAGCGCAATCCTGTACCTCAGGAAGCAGTGACTCCGGAATGTTGAACGCGTTAAGCAATTCCGTATCCCAGCACTGATCGACAATATTGAATAGCATGGTTCGAGAGGCGTTGGTGACATCAGTGAAATGACTTTTCCCTTCTGTCAGTCGCCACAACAGAAAGCTATCGATGGTTCCGAATGCCAGTTCGCCACGCTCGGCTTTTTCTCGAACGCCGCGCACGTTGTCCAAAACCCAGGCGATCTTGCTGGCGGAAAAATACGGATCCAGTAGCAGGCCGGTTTTTGCGTGCACGGTCGCTTCGAGGCCGCGAGTTTTCAGTGTATTACAAAGTTCCGCCGTACGCCTGTCCTGCCAGACGATCGCATTGTATACCGGTTTGCCCGTGTTGCGGTCCCAGATGACGCTGGTCTCCCGCTGGTTGGTGATGCCGATAGTGGCGATATCCTGCGGCATAAGGCCAGCGGCGCGCAATGCCAGTTTGCAGCTGTCGAGAGTGGTCTGCCAGATCTCCTCCGGGTTGTGTTCTACCCAGCCATTCTGTGGAAAAATCTGGGGAAACTCTTCCTGACCGACACCCAGCAGCTGCCCGTCTGGTCCGAAGACGATAGCGCGGCTGCTGGTCGTTCCCTGGTCAATAGCCAAGATATTGCGATTCATGGTTTTAGGTCAGCTTCAAAAGCAGTTCGGTAATTACGCAAATCTACTCCGAACGTGTGATAAAAGTTAACTATCTAATTCCGTCGGCAAGTTTGTCCGTTTAGAAAAAATCGTTACCTTAGTTTACGATAGGTCAAATTCGAGCGATTAGTAAATCAGTGCGACTATTATTTCATACCCCTGTCTGGGGAACCAAGCGATGCATAATTACGATCTAGTCATAATTGGCGGAGGTATCAACGGAGTTGGAATAGCAGCTGATGCAGCAGGGCGTGGCCTTCGCGTCGCACTTTTCGAACAGGCAGATCTGGCGGGCGCTACGTCCTCGGCATCGACCAAGTTGGTGCACGGGGGGCTTCGCTACCTGGAAACTTATCAGTTCTCCCTCGTTAGAAAGGCCTTGAAGGAGTCGCAGCTGTTACTCGAGTTAGCGCCGCATCTTATTGAGCCGATTTCGATTATTCTGCCCTATGAACGGAAATTGCGACCCTGGTTGCTGCTGCGAGCCGGATTGTTTATCTACAACCATCTTGCCTCGCGGCCATCCTATCCGCCTGCTGCGGCGCTCAGGATTTCTTCAAACAGCCCCCTCCATGAAAGTGTGATTCGGGGTATCAGTTTTGCTGACGGACAGGTCGATGATGCGCGACTGGTTATTCTGAATGCCTGTCAGGCGCGCAACTTCGGGGCTGACATTTTTACGTATCACCGCTGCGTCAATCTCGAGGCCGGGAAAGATTGCTGGAATTTGAGAGTCTGTAATCTGGCGAGTGGCTCTGAAAGGCAATTCACTGCTCGAGCGGTAGTAAATGCGTCGGGCCCCTGGGTAAGCCGTTTCGTGCGTGAAGCAACCGGTGCTGCTCCCAAACGACAGGTCAGAATGGTCAGGGGAAGTCATATTCTGGTGCCATCTACCTACGAAGGACCCCAGGCCTACATGCTGCAGAATGCAGATGGTCGAATTGCCTTTGTTATTCCCTACCAGGGTCAATTCTCGATGATCGGCACTACAGAAGCGGAATTTGATGGAGACCCGACCGGAGTTGAAATTTCAGAACAGGAAATCGATTATCTGCTCGACATCCATAACCGCTATTTTGTTCGCAGGATTGCCCGACAAGACATCGTATATAGCTGGTCTGGAGTCCGTCCTCTGATTGACGATCGGCAAACAACGGCAACCAGAACTTCAAGAAATTATCAATTGGTGTTCGAAGATTTCTCGTTACCACTGCTGTCGGTGTACGGTGGCAAATTGACAACTTACAGATTGCTCGCAGAACAGGCGGTGGATAAATTGTCAGACACCTTCGATGGCATGCCGGCTTCCAACACTGCCAGGGTAAAGCTACCCGGCGGCGGGTTTGGCAGCCGAGAAGAATTGACAAAGGATCTAACGGGTCGCTATCCGTGGCTGCCCGAGGTTATCGTCTCTCGCTGGGTGACCGCTTATGGTTCCCTTGCTTTCAAATTGCTGTCAGACTGTGATGGCGTCTCCGCCCTGGGCAAGAATTTCGGTCACGGTCTGACCCAGAGGGAGGTTGACTATTTAGTGGCGCGAGAATGGGCGCGCAGTGCCGATGATATCCTGTGGCGAAGAACCAAGCTTGGATTGTTGTTTGACAGTGCCCAGCGAGATGAACTGGAAACCTATATTGCCAAACTCCAGGGGCCCATTGATCCCTAGAAAAGTCCTGACTGGAGGAAATGACAGTTGGAGAAAGTAATCATGAGATATTCAAAATTCGGCTTGATTTTATTGGCTATCATTCACAGCGCCGGATCATTGTTGGCGCAACCGTCGAATGTCGTTATAGACGGTCCGATCGAAGCTACCGCGACAGGCGACCCATCAAGGAATTTTATTTATAACGCTTCGGCGATTGAGCTGTCGGCAAATGGTTATATTGAGCAGGAATTTTTTATTGCAGGCAGTGCTAATCGATACTCAGCTCCCGATCTTGAAACTGGAGAAGTCGAAGATGGCGGACATCCATTTAAATCCCGGTTTTTTGTCAGGCGCCCCATTTCTGCTGCGGACTTCAATGGTACGGTGATAATTGAGTGGCTAAATGTGACAGGTGGCACTGACAAGGACATCGACTGGTGGCAGTCAGGGCATCATCTGGTTGCCAATGGATACGCGTTTATCGGAGTATCCGCTCAGTCCGTAGGTATTGAGTCTCTAAAGCAATGGAGTCCGGCTCGTTATGGTGCCCTCGACGTAACTCACGGCGGCATGGTTGAAAACGATGCGCTTTCCTATGATATTTTTACTGCGGTGGCGAACGCGGTCATACGACGGGGAGAGCAATATTCCGCCGGACAGATCGACGTACTCGATGGTCTTCGTGCTGAGCGGGTTATTGCAACCGGCCATTCGCAGTCGGCCAGCAGGTTGACCGCTTATTTCAACAATGTCCATCCGAGGAACCCGGTTTTTGACGGAGTGATGATTCATGGCGGCGGCGCTCGTGTTCGAGATGATCAAGATGTACGCATTTTTAAAGTGATGGCCGAAACCGATATGCCTCGCAGGTCGGCAGATCGACAGCCGGACTCCGATTACTTCAGGCAATGGGAGGTGGCCGGCAGTTCCCACGTTGATATCATATTTGAAATTGAATTCGCCAGAATGCGGGCTCTTGCCGAAGGGCAACCAATTGAATCTGCGGGCGCGCGCGATCAGGCCTGCCAGTTGCCACCCTATAGTCGGGTCCCGTTCCGTGATGTCATGAATGCTGCATTTGAACACCTGGTGTCATGGATTGATACCAGTGTTGCTCCACCGACTGCGCCCCCATTGCAGGTAGCGCGCTGGCTCCCTCAGCTGGAATTTGCCCGCGATGAATATGGAAATGTGCTGGGTGGAATAAGGCTGGCAGAGCATGCCGTCGCAACCGCAAAAAATACAGGCATGAATAACGCCGCCAGTGGGGGCTCGCGATTCTGTTTTCTCTATGGCTCTCACGAACCATTCGACACGGTTACCCTGCAGAGGCTATACCCGGACCATGAGGCCTACGTGGCGGCCGTGCGGGCAGTAGCAGAAGCAAATGTCGCCGCTGGCTATATATTGCCGGAGGCAGCCGAGAGGACCATTCGCGATGCACAAAACTCCTCGGTGGGCCGTTGATTGGAATGGAAACTGTTTGAATTGGATCATGCAATCCGGATAGACCGGAGGCTATCTGAACAAGCTAGCCTGATTTCTGGATCTTTCAACCAGTTCACCAAGAGCCTTGCAGCGCATCGTCCATTGCGCGCGCAGGGCTTCCACCTGGTTGGCGAGCGAAGAGTCTAACAGAAATTCCAGTTTCATCCGCGTCTTGCCCTGTTCCTCATTCAGTTCCATCGTCAGGGTCGTAAGGCCAGCCGATGCGGCGTCTGAGCCTATTCTGCAGATTAATTTTTGCGGACGGCGAATTTCCAGGTAGTCTCCAACGAGGGTCATTTTTTGGCTATCCCGCGAAACTTCAAAGTGAAAATTTCCGCCGGGCAGGGGTTTATTTTCAAGAATAATAACTTCCTGCATGCTGTTTTTGGGACCAAACATCCAGTCTCCGGCCTTGAAGGGAATCAGCCAGGCATCAAATACGGCTTCAAGTCCGGCGGTGAAACTGCGCCTCAATTGCAATTTGATCGGCTTAAGCGGCGCCGGCTTGTCGTCCTCAAAGAATGTTAGCTGCTCGTCGTCCATGGTGGGTCGTCAATTGGGCTGCTCAACTTCGTCTTTGCGGGCCCCAGCCAGGACTCCCGGTAGAGAGTAATTGCCCTCGTGACAGGCATACTCGTAAAGTCGGTCGTCGGTCAGTTTCATCGGGATTTCGCCACTGAAATCAGCTACAAATGTTTCTGGATCCTGTACGGTAAAACTGTAATTGATAGTGTCCTCGGCTACTCGCGTGAAACTCTCTATCACTTTCATGTTTTCCGACGAGTTTCTGAACTGTTGATTACTGTTGAACCCGGTTGTTTCCACTATCAAAGTATCTCCTTCCCAGCGGCCAATGGAATCCCCGAGCCACGGGCTGAAAACGTTAGGAAGCGGCTCACTGTCGACCCGAATAATGCGCACATCGTGCACCATTTCGACCAGAATCATGACATAGCCAGGCGATTGAACAATTTGATAATGGTTGTTGTAGAGGATTGGCAGCATTGGTGGGCCAGAACTGGATCCAAATGAAAGCAGACAGCGTTCGGGTAGTGGCCTTGATTCCGGACCTGCAAAGGCGCCTAGACGGGTGCGTTCCCGTCTGCTGTTTTCGATTCTTGCCGTGGCCTGTTCGGTATAGTCAGGCAGTCGACCGTCTACAGGCTCGACCAGCAAAGAGCTGCGGTATTCTCCGTTGTAGACAGCCACCTGGGTTCCGTCGTCAAACCAGAAGTTGTTGTAGCTGTCAGCCAAATCAATCTGACTCTTTGTGGGAGCAGCACGATCCGGGTCGCTGGGCTGGTCCTGTTGCTCGGTATACTCTGCGACTTGCCGCTCCAGGGCAATTGCCTGATCCCGGCTCAGAACAAGGTCCTGA
>Ga0181593_10000790_pt1 | contig 27966 bp, 24 predicted proteins | sample 071ome_19_FD_133756 | JGI IMG/M metagenome (GOLD analysis project Ga0181593, IMG submission 133756) | Coastal salt marsh microbial communities from the Groves Creek Marsh, Skidaway Island, Georgia - 071413AT metaG (megahit assembly) | ecosystem: Environmental > Aquatic > Marine > Intertidal...
GGGGTGGGGTGTCGTCGAGGCTGTCGATGGCCTCGACGCCCTGGATGTGATTCGTAGCCAGAAAGGCCTCGACCTCGTCATCGTCGACCTCGATATGCCCCGGATGGACGGCCTCGAGTTCGTATGGAAGCTTCGCGATCAGAAGGCGTGGGCGACGCTACCGGTGATTGTCGTGACCGGGGAGAAGGATGAGATGCTCGAGGCGCAGCTGCTCGAGGAGGGAGCCGACGACTACGTGCGTAAACCGGTCGATGGACGGCTTCTGCTTGCCCGGGTCGAGTCGACGCTGCGCCGGACGTCGGCCCGGGTATGAAGGCGCACCGAGGCGAGCCACCGGCATTGATCGGGTGCGCGATTTTCGAGAGACTTCGCCGTCGTCCGGACAATTGACGGTACACTGGCAGCGATGTCCGGACTCTTTCACGGTGTCTCATCTCCCTGACGCGCTTTGGCTAACCTGATCGTCTCGCCCATCGTCGGTTGGTTTGCGAAGGTCGGGCGAGCCTACCGCATCACGCTGGAACATGCGGGTGCATTGGGGATTTTGGCATGGGATACCGCGGTTGCCGTGGTGACGCTCAAGGTCCGGTTCCGCGATGTGCTGCGGCAGCTGCACATCATGGGCGTGCAGAGCTTGCCGATCGTATTCGTCACGGCCTCCCTCGCGGGCATCGTAACGAGCCAGCAGGGTGGCTATCAGCTCATCTCGTCGTCCCCCCGGTACGTCCTTGGAACGCTCGTCGTTCAGTCCGTCGTCCTCGAGTTGGGGCCGTTGCTCACCGCGGTCGTGCTGGTTGGCCGGATCGGTGCGCGGATCACGGCTGAGCTGGGCACGATGGTGGTCTCGGAGCAGATCGACGCGTTCAAGTCACTCGGTCGGGATCCGGTCGCGATTCTCGCAGCGCCCCGCATCATTGCGGGTGTACTGACGATGCCCCTCCTCGTCGGCTTCGCGAACGTGATCGGGATCTACGCCGGGATGCTGATGGCGGACCTCGACGGCGGATTGGGCAAGGAAACGTTCTTCTACGGCGCACGGCTCTTCTGGCACAGCTGGGACCTGTTCTACGGCTTCTCGAAGTCCGTCGTTTTCGGGCTGGTCATTCCCGTCATCTCGGTGCACATGGGTCTCCGGACCCGCGGTGGTGCGGAAGGGGTGGGGCTGCAGACGACCCAGGCCGTGATGTTCATGATCCTGACGATCCTGATCATCGATGCGCTCTTCCCGCCTTTGATGCTGCAGTAGGCCCTCATGATCTCGTACAAGAACATCCACAAGGCGTTCGACATCCCGGTGCTGTCCGGGGTCGACCTGACCGTAGAAACCGGTGAGATGTTCGCCCTTTTCGGTCCATCCGGAACGGGGAAGAGTGTCCTTCTCAAGACCACGCTTTCCCTGATCGTCCCGGACATTGGAGACGTCGAGGTCGACGGGATGTCCGTGTACAACGGTCCGTCCTCGAACCTCGACAAGATCCGCCGGAAAATCGGCTACGTCTTCCAGCACGCAGCCCTCTTCGACTCGCTCAATGTGTACGAAAACGTTTCGATGGGACTGCCTGAAGATGAGATCGCCGGGATGCGGACAGCCGATCTGAGCCGCCGTGTCTGGGAGGCCCTCGAAATCGTGAACCTCGAGCCCCGCGAGATTCTCTCCAAGCTGCCGTCGGAGCTTTCGGGGGGCATGAAGAAGCGGGTCGGAATCGCCCGGGCGATCGTCGGACGACCGGAGATCCTGCTGTGGGATGAGCCCACGACCGGTCTCGATCCGATCAACACCGCGGCCGTCGAGCGACTCATTCAGCGGCTTTCGAAAGAACTCGAAGTGACCTCTCTGCTCGTGACGCACGATGTGGAGGGAGGCCTGCACATTTGTGATCGCGTGGCGATGCTGCACAGTGGCACGCTGCGCTTCTGTGGGACCCCGCAGGAATTCAAAGACAGCCCGGACACGGTGGTCCGGGCGTTCGTGGATCGGGCCGCGGCGATCGCGGCCCTCGATATGGCAGTCGTGTGATATGACCGATACCGAGAACGGGCGTCAAAGCGCGTCGGAGCAGGAAATTCTCGCGGCTACGCCGCGGAGTACCGGTGGGAAGGAGGCCCAGGTCGGCGTCTTCGTGATCGCCGGCATCATCACGTTCGTCCTCGTCCTCTTCTGGATGACCGATCCGGCGACCTTCCGCGGCCGGTACATGCTGGTGACGGAGGTGACGAACGCGGGCGGTGTCCGCTCCGGTGACCCGATTCAGATGCGTGGGGTCAACGTCGGGCGGGTCCACGGCTTCGAGATGGTCGAGAACAGCCGGGTCTTCATCACGATGGAGATCGAGGGTGAGTGGGAGATCCCGATCGGCTCTGAGACCAGGATGGGTGAGGCTGGGCTGTTTGGTGGCCGTGTACTCGAAATCGAACAGGGCGCGGGCCCGGGAAGCTATTCCGACTTCGATACGATTCCGGGCGAGAGCGCCGTAGGCGGCGGGTTGATGTCATCGGTAGATGACCTCAGCATCCAGGCCGCTGATGTCCTCAGCTCGATCAATTCCATGCTTTCGGAAGAGACCGTCGGCTCCGTCCAGGGGTCTGCGCAGGAACTCCAGAGTCTGCTGGCCGAGTTGTCCGCCGTGACGCGGGAGCAGCGTGGTGCACTCTCTGATCTGACCTCGAGCCTTTCCGCCGCGGCCGATGGGCTGTCTGCGGCTTCGGAGGCTGGTCCGGACATCGCCAGCGCCATCTCGAGGGCGGATTCAGCCATGGCGATGCTCGCCCAGACCGGCGAGAGCCTCGATGCCGCCACAACCTCGCTGAGCTCGATCCTCGATCGGATGGAACGCGGGGAGGGGACGCTGGGGCGCCTGTCCACCGACGAGAGCCTCTACGTCAGCCTGAACGATGCCGCGCAGGCGCTCAACAGCCTGCTCACGGACCTTCAGGCGAACCCGAACAAGTACATCAACATCTCGATCTTCTAGTCGGCCGCCCGTTTTCCAACGGCGGGCGTCGGCAGTGCGGGGCCTGACGGGGTTCGCGCACCCCACGTCCGGTATAGATCCCTGATATGCGAAGCGGGCGGCCCCCTCGGAAGGAGGCCGCCCGCTCGATGTCTGCGAGTGTGGGAGCGCTACCAGCCCGGCGCGAGGTTGAACCCCCAGTGCCAACCTTTGTCCGGCCGCTGCCAGGGGTATGCGTAATACGTCTCGAGGATCATGAATCCAAGGATGTTCACGCGGGCCGAGACACCCGTCGAAAAGACCGGGACGCGACCGGTGCTGTTCCGGCTCCACACCAGTTCGGGGTCCTCGGTGATGCACGACACGTCGGTGCCCACCGTGAAGCAGTTCGGGCTGTCCCAGGCGAGTCCGCCGTCGGCGAAGAGCACCAACTCGGTGGGCAGGAATGGGAAGTTGATGATCCCATACTGCTCGACGCCGATGAAGGGAATTCGGGCTTCGACACTCGCCACCCCGATCCGGTTACCGAACAGGCGGTTGAAGGTCGGACAATCGTTGGTGGCGGTCGCGTTCGAGCACTCGGCGCTTTCGAAGCTCTCCCACGCGTATCCACGGATGAACGTCTCGAAGCCGAGGAAGAGCGGGTTGAGGATGCCGAACTCGTCTTCGAATTGCTCATCGACGGACAGTCCGTACCGGCCGTAATGGAGTCCTCGGAAGCCCACTGTGAGATGCTTCGCGGGCGAGTAGTATCGGCGGAAGTCGGCGATGACGGTCGAGTAGTCCACGCTGCCCTGAGTCTGCTCGAGCTCGAGCCGGTAGCGGCCGCCACGGATCGGCCCGACAAACCCGAAGAAGGAGTTGTCTCCCACGAGTGCCACGCTGGCCTGCACGAGGTTCAGCGGGCTCGGCGAGGGAATCTCCTCTCGCTCGAAGCCGATCGTCTGTCCGAGACCGTTGAAGTAGAACTTCTCCAGCTCGAAGTCATAGCTGTAGCGGGTCAATCCGAGGTCGAACTCCACCCGCTCTGTCGTGGAGAACGGATACTGCAGTCCACCGCCAGCCGAGGTGAGGAAGATCCGCCTTCGCAGGATCCCCTGATACTCGCCACCGATCTGATTCGGCGCGTCGTCACCGAAGGTGAATTGGCCGTACTGGTAAGGAATGCGGCCCGCGCTCAGGAGCCAGTTCCATCGGTTGGCCTGGTTCGCATAGAAGACCTGTCCACCGATGTCCTTGAACGTTCCCTGGGCCTGTAGGGCAACGCCGAGCACCCGATCGCCCAGCATGTCGCTGAAGTAAGCGGATGTCGCGCCGCCGACGTAGTTCCCGTATCCACCGGATGATGCCCCGATACCGATCGCGGGCTGGCCGACGTAATCCAGGGAAAGGCCGGACGAGTAGTTCTCGGAGTCTTCCGGGCGATTCACGTCGGGAGCGATGAGTCCCGTCTCTGCATCCGCCAGATACGTCGCGATACGGCTGAAACGATCGGGGTAGGCCGGAACCAGGCGACGGCCCGCCTGCATCTCCGCGTTCTCCTCGACCACCACCGTCGGGGCAGGTGTGTCGAGATCGTTCGTGTAGATGTGGAACTCGAGCTGGTCGAAGATCGTGAATGCGACCGTTCCGTCCGGTGCGACCGACATGGCCGGTGACAGATACGTGTGTCCGCTGATCCCGGTCGTGACCCGCGTGTGACGTCGCACGTCACCCGTCTGCAGGTTCAATCCGTAGATGTCGCTGACGCCATCCTGATCGGAGATGAAGTAGAGCGTCTGTCCATCACCCGAATACTGGGGGTTGATGTGCTTGACGTTCCCGAACACCGGAAGCACCCGGATGGCGCCGGTCGCCACGTCCACGGTGGAGAGCTGGAATTTGCTGTAGACCAGCGTCTCGAAATTGGTCTCGGGGCCGCGGTCCGACGTGAACGCGATCTGCGTACCATCCGGAGACCAGGTCGGTTGCAGGTCGGCGAACTTGTCGTTCGTGAGCTGCGTGATGTCACCGGTCTCGACCTCATAGAGGTACAGGTCCGAGATCCCGCCCACTGACCCCGAAAACGCGATGTGCCGCCCGTCCGGCGACCACGCGGGGTTGGTGACGGCGCCGATGCCCTCGAACGCGAGGCGATCCTCAACCTGACCGTTCGCCGACCGGACAACTACGAGCTCGTTGTCACCGTTCGCCACGACGACGTACGCGAAGAGCTCTCCGTCCGGCGACCACGTCCCGGAGGAATCGATGTATCGCAATGCATCGATGTGCGGATCGGAATTCGCGCTGGACAGCTTCCGGATGATGCGACCGGTCTCGGTTTCCGCCATGTACAGGTCGACGGAGAAGAGATCCTTCTCCGACAGGAAGGCGACATACTGCCCGTCCGGGCTCAACGACGGCGAGATGTTGACGGTGCCGGACCCGGTGCAGGGGCAGAGGATCGGCTTGCCGGACTCCGCCGGGCGGTCCCGGCCTTCCATGAACGGTCCGTATTCGGCCTCTACCGTCTCTCGCCACCGCGCGGACAGCGTGTCGGTCGGCATCGCGAGTACGCCCTGGATGGCGCCTTCGAAACCGACGCGCAGTGCGCGCCGGTAGATCTGGACCACCGCATCATCGCCATACGTCCCGCCGATGTACGCCCACAACGCCTGACCGAAGCGGTATGGAAAGAAGCGGGACTCCTTCGTCATCTGCTCGATCGTCGGAAGCTCGCCCCGGTCGATAGCATCGCGGATCCACATCGCGGTGAGCGGATCGTCTCGCCCCACCGACATGTACTCGGCCATGCCCTCGATGAGCCAGAGCGGCAGCATCGACATGCCTTGAAGGCCGCCACCTCGTCGGGACTGTGCAATGTTGTACTGGAAGGCGTGCACCAACTCGTGCCCGAGAACGTGATCGGTGTCCCAGTAGGATCCCGTCATCGGCATGATGACGCGATTCTTGAGCGATTCCGTAACGCCCCCGACGCCCTCTCCGATGAAGCCGGACAGGGTGTTGGTCTGCTGGAAGTCGGGGTGGTCCGCGTACAGGATGACGGGCTTGGGCGCCTCGAACTCGTGCTGGAATGTCCGCGCGAGCCGTTCGTACCAACGCTCGCCCATCCGCATCGCGTCGAATACGGCCTCTTCCTCGACCGGGTAGTAATGCCAGTCGAAGTGCTCGGTCGACATGATGTTGAAGTCGAAATCGTCGAACTGGACCTTGTTCCGACCGAAGTACTGGGCACTCACGTCGACCGGCATCGCCGACAACAGCGCCGCGCCAAGGACCGCAAGCCCAAGCGCGCGTCCGCAACGCGACGCCCCTCTAGACTTCTCCATCACGACCTCATCTATGGTTGGTATTGCCACGTGATCCACTGAAGCAGACGATTTCAGACAGGGTTGTTGCACACGCTGCGTCATGAGTGTCCGACCTCGTACCGCAGACGATCTCCGCTGCACTCAGTCGGTGACGAAACGCACTCAATGGAATCCCCCAGTCGCTACCCGCGTGTTCCACCTCGTTGACCAGATCGACGCGCCCACCCGACATTGTGCCGTCGCTCGCCCCGGACACGTCATCTCCGAGCCCACCATGTCACACATCGAATAAGCCATGAATGCGTACGGCCTTCGCCGCAGCCTGCTTACCCGGTGGGCCGGCTCTGTCACCGCCCTCGCGGCGCTCCTCTCGCTTGTCGCGTGCGGCGACGGCTCGGACCATTCGGCAGCCCTCGACGTGATGGTGGTGGAGCTCGACTCGCCTGCCGGCGCGAACAGTGGCGAGCCCCGGCTGACCCTCGGGCCGGACGGTGCGCTGCTCTCGTGGCTCGAGGCCGCACCGGAGGCGGGTCACGACCTGAAGGTCGCCGGCCTTTCCCGGGACGGTTGGACTCCGACGAATACGGTCGCTTCCAGCGAGCACTTCTTCGTGAACTGGGCCGACTTCCCCTCCGTATACGCCTCCGCCGACGGCGCGCTGCAGGCGCACTGGCTCGCGCGTGGCGAGCAGGGCGGCTACGACTATGCCATCCACACCGCCCGCTCGACGGACGGGGGTGAGACGTGGGGGGAGCCGTGGACGCTTCACGAAGACGACTCCCCGACGGAGCACGGCTTCCTCTCCGGGGTCCGTAACGGCGACCGGCTCGGCTTCACCTGGCTCGACGGGCGTGCCTACGTACCGGGGCCGGACGGCGCCCCTGCGACGGAGGAGATGTCGCTTCGTTATCGGGAGATCGGACCGGACGGCTCGCCGGGCCCGGAGCTCCTGGTCGACGGCCGTGTCTGCGACTGCTGTCAGACGTCGGCGGCGATGACCAGCGATGGGCCGGTCGTCGTCTACCGCAACCGGACAGAGGACGAGATTCGCGACATTTACATCGCCCGGATGGTCGACGGGGCATGGCAGGAAGGGCACGCCGTCTCCGACGACGGATGGCACATCGCAGGATGCCCCGTGAACGGCCCGGTCGTCGTCGCGGACGGAGCGGCCGTGGCCGTCGCCTGGTTCACCGCGCCGGAGGACGTCGCACGGGTGAAGGTCGCCTTCTCCCGGGATGGCGGTCAGACCTTCGGGACTCCTGTCGTGGTGGACGACGGGAACCCCATGGGTCGCGTGGACCTTGTCATGGCGGGCGACGACCGTGTGCTCGTCAGCTGGCTCGAGGCGGTGCCGGGTGGCGCTGCGGAAGTTCGCCTGCGGGAGGTTTCCGCGGCGGGCGCCACCACGGGGAGTGCTTCCATCACCGCCTCGTCCTCGGAGCGGGCCAGCGGCTTCCCCCAGCTCATTCGCGACAGGAACGGAGACTTGGTGATGGCGTGGACGGACGTCTCGGGAGGTGAGGGTCGGGTGCGGGTCGCGCGTTTGGTGATCATCGAGTGAAGAGGATGGCCGGGCTCATGAAGAACCTCGTGAAGTTGCTGGTCCTCGTCGGCGTCACTGCAGGGACCGCGTGTGCACCGATCGAGAATGCCGGTCCGCCCCAGGTGAACGAGCTCGCTCGCGACTACGCTGCGACCACACTCGACGGCGAATCGGTCTCCCTCGAGTCGCTGAGGGGTCAGGTCGTGCTCCTCAACCTCTGGGCTACCTGGTGCGGGCCGTGCCGTGCCGAGACGCCCTACCTGCAGTCCGTGTACGAGGAGCACAAGGATGACGGCTTCGAGATCGTCGGAATCTCGATGGACACGGGAGACGCGGCCGACGATATCGCAATGTTCGTCGACGAGTACGCCGTTACCTACACCATTCTGCATGACCCCACGATGCAGGGCATGGAGCTCTATCAGGTGCTCGGGTTGCCGGCCACCTTCCTGATCGATCGTGAGGGTGTGCTGCGTTGGATGCGATACGGACCGATCCCCGAGGATGACCCGAACTTCCTGCGCGCGCTCAGCGACGTGCTGTCGTGAGCGAAGCCGACGAACGGACCGCTGACCCGGACCGAATCGAGACGCCGATCGGCTACGTCGATCTGGACCGCACGCGCGCGAACGCCCAGCGAGTGGTTGCGTACGCGACCCGGCATGACCTCGGATGGCGGCCACACATCAAGACGCACAAGTCTCTGGCCGTGGCTCGCATCCAGCTCGCAGCCGGTGCCCGCGGCCTGACCGTCGCGACGCTGCGGGAGGCCGAGGTGATGGCGAACATCACCGACGATCTACTGCTCGCCTATCCGCCCGTCGGCGCGCAGAAGCTCGATCGGCTCGTAAGGCTGCCTGAGCGGCTCGATCTGAAGGTCGCTCTGGACTCTGCGGAGGTACTGGTCGCACTCGGGGCGGCCGCGGCGGAGGTGGGCCGGGAGGTTGGAGTCCTCATCGAGCAGGACATGGGCATGAGGCGAGTCGGACTCCCGTCATCCGACGCGGTGGTCGAGCTGGCGTCCCGCGCCTCGGACACGCGGGGCGTGTGCTTTCGGGGTGTGATGTTCTATCCCGGTCACATCAGGATGGCCGAGGACGAGCAGGGTGCGCACATCGAGGATGTCTCAGCACGGATGGATCGTACGTTACGCGCGCTCCGCGAAGCGGGGCTCGAGGCGGACATCGTGTCGGGAGGCTCGACTCCCACGGTCTGGCGCAGCCACGAGATGGAGGGCCTGACGGAAATTCGCTCAGGGTCCTGCATCTTCTACGATCGAGAGGGGCTGGACATCGGCGTTGCTGACGAGTCCGATCTAGCGTATACGGTGCTGGCGACTGTGGTCAGCACCGCCGTATCGGGTCAGGCCGTCGTCGACGCGGGCTCGAAAGCTCTCGCCAAGGAATCACGGGGCGGGGGGGGCGGCTTCGGCATCGTCCTGGGCCATCCGGACGTCGTGGTCACTGGGGTTTCCGAGGAGCACGGGGTGCTCGATATCTCCGGGTCGGAATGGCGTCCGGAGATCGGTGATCGGGTGAGGATTGTCCCGAACCATGTGTGCGTCTCAGTGAACCTGCAGGACCAACTCCTTGCCTTCGAGGGCGAGCAGCACACGCTCCTGCGCCTCGAGGGGCGCGGCAGGGGACCGTGGCCGTCCTGACAACCGCCCGGGCCGAGGAACTTCTCGCCCGCGTGCGGTCCGTGCGTGCCGTCGTTGCGGGCGACCTCATGGTCGACCGGTACATCACGGGCGTCGTGGAGCGGGTTTCGCCGGAGGCGCCGGTGCCGGTCGTCAGGGTGGAAGCCGAACAGGCGGCGATCGGAGGGGCGGGTAACGTCGCCGCGAACATTGCTGCGCTCGGCGCGAGGTGTGCCGCGGTAGGCTGCGTGGGTGAGGATGCCGATGGACAGGCTCTGGTGGGCGCGTTCGAGGAGCGCGGCATAGACACATCGGGAATCGTCGTGACACCCGATCGCCCAACGACGGTCAAGACACGGGTCATGGCCCGACACCAGCAGATCGTGCGCTTCGACCGCGAAGACGAGTCCGATGTAACCGAAGCTGTCGGCCTGAACCTCGCCGCGGCTGTCCGTCGCGCGGCTGACGAGGCGGACGTCGTCGTGCTCGAGGATTACAACAAGGGGGTCCTCACCGAGCCCGTGATCGCAACCGCGCTCGACGTGTCGAACTCACGGGGCATCCCGAGCATCGTGGACCCCAAGCGCCGCAATTTCTTCGCCTTCTCCGGTGTGACCGTGTTGAAGCCGAATGCCAAGGAGTTGGGGGACGCGCTGGGTGCGTTCATTTATCCTGAGGATGCCGAGTGGATGGCGCGAACGCGGGAGCGGCTCGGGTGCGAGCAACTCCTTCTCACGCTCGGCGAGCGTGGTATGGCCCTCGAAGCCGAGCGCACGGGGCACGTCCGTGTACCGACTGCCGCCCGTGCCGTGTACGACGTCTCCGGTGCCGGGGACACGGTGACCGCGGTCGTCGCGACCGTGCTTGCCGCCGGGGGCTCCCCCGTAGAGGCGGCCGAGTTGGCTAACCATGCAGCGGCCGTAGAGGTCGGCAAGATCGGTGTCGCGACCGTGACACCTCGGGAAATCCTCGATCACATCAAGGCACATTCTCATTGAATCGAATGGAGACATCATGAGTGAGCTCACGTCCGTCCACACGGAGCATGCACCAGCAGCGATTGGACCTTATTCGCAGGCGATCGTCACGGACGGGTGGGTCTTCTGTTCCGGACAGATCCCGCTTGATCCCAAGACGGGAGAGATGAACACGGGAAGCGTGACCGAGCAGACCGAACTCGTTCTTACAAATCTGAGGGCTGTGCTCGAGGCGGCGGGGTCGCGCATGGACCGGGTGGTGAAGACGACGGTCTTTCTCTCCGACATGAACACCTTTGCGGAGATGAACGAGGTGTATGCCCGCCACTTCGGTGACCATCGCCCGGCACGGGCGGCGGTCCAGGCCGGTGCCCTGCCGAAGTTCTGCGATGTCGAGATCGAGTGCGTCGCGAGGGTCGGTTGAGCCCTTGAAGCCTGTAGTTCCCGGGCTTATTGCGCCCTCTCGGGGTGCTCCGTAACTTCTCGTCACGCGTTCGGAATCAGGTGTTTGCCTGCTATGAGGCAGCTCGGTTCCGCGCGGTAAGAGATCCCCTCCCGAGCGATCGCGTAAGTGGTTGTCAGTGAGGGGTTTGGTGCGTTTTATCATGCACCCTTTCCGGAGTGCGGTTCGGCTCCGGCGCAGTTCATACAGGGTGGTTCTATTTGTTCAATTCAATGCTGGGAGGACGGACATGACGTCATCAACGTCTGCACGTCTCACATCCGGGCTGCTGCGGGGAGGCCTCGTTCTGGCGCTCGCCGCGATGCTCGGATGGGCACCGGCACCTGTCGCGGCTCAGGCAACTGGGACGCTGGTGGGTACGGTGCGGGATGCTGCTTCGCAGCGTCCGCTGGAGGCGGTCCAGGTGTACATCGGAGGTACCGGTATCGGTGCCCTGACGAACGCCGCAGGCCGCTATCTCCTGCTGAACGTTCCGGCCGGCGAGCACACGATCGTCGCCGAGATCGTCGGCTACCGCTCCGGCTCCGCGACTGTCACGGTGGGTGCCGGGCAGTCCGTGGTGCAGGACTTCGCACTCGACCAGACCGCCATCACCCTCGACGAGGTCGTGGTGACGGGAGCTGGTGTTGCGACGGAGAAGAGGAAGCTCGGCAACACGATCGCGACGCTCGACGCGTCGACGCTCGACAATGCGCCGATCGCTGACTTCTCGCAGATGATCGCCGGCCGTGAGCCGGGGGTTGTGGCGCTGCCGTCTTCGGGTGCGACCGGTGAGGGAGCTTCGATCCGTATTCGTGGATCGTCTTCGCTCTCGCAGCTGAACGAGCCCATCATCTATGTCGACGGAATTCGCGTCGATCGCTCCGCGGTGTCGCTGTCCGGTACGGGTAATCCGAGCCGACTCGACGACATTCCGCCGGAATCGATCGAGCGCGTCGAGATCCTCAAGGGTGCCGCTGCCGCGACGCTGTACGGCACCGAGGCATCCAACGGCGTGATCCAGATCTTCACCAAGCGTGGTCGCGCCGGTGCGCCGCAGTTCACCGTACAGGCGGACTGGACGCAGATTACGCCGAACACGAGCCGCATCGAGCCGCTGGCCGACTTCATCGGTCGCGACTGCGGCAGTGATCCTGTCGACTGTGCGGATATCGCCAGCCGGATGCAGCAGCGGTTCGGCATCTCTCCCGCTCCGTACGAGGTGTTCGAGTACGACGCCGTTCCGGAGATTCTTGGGAATGGCCTTGGCCAGAACTACTCGGCTTCTGTGACGGGTGGTTCCGAGGCGTTCAACTACTTCATTAATGGCCGTTATGCGTACGAAGACGGCATCATGGATGTGGAGAGCGTGTTCCCGCAGGTTGACGGGATCAGCCCGGAGGTCGACACGAACCGCCGAGCAGGTATCACGTCGAACTTCACGATCATTCCGAGCTCGCAGGTCCGAATCGGGATCAGCACGCTGTTCTCGGACTTGGAGCAGCACACGCCGGACAACGGCAACAACATTTACGGCGTCTTCAGCTCCATGCTGATGGGCCAGCTGCGCCGTGCGACCCCTCAGGCCGAGACCGGCCCGGGGTCCAACTACTTCGGTGCGCCGACGTTCGGCACGACGCGTGAGTTCACGTATCAGCTGAACAACGCCAAGTCCTCGCACTTTGCGGGAAGCACGACGATCGGCTACACGCCAACCGACGGCTTCCGTCTCGACGGGACCTTCGGCATCGACTTCACGTCGGATGACCGTGTCTTCGGGCGTCCGTACCGGTACGATGTCGACGACTTCACGAACGCGAGCATCTTCGGTGACCGCACGGTCAGTGAGGACCGTAGCCGTGAGATCACCGCGGACCTGAAGGGTTCGTGGGTCGCCATGTTCGGTGACAACATCGAGAACACCCTGCTGTTCGGTGGACAGGGCTTCCTGCGTCAGCGTCAGAGCGCTGGTGGTGGTGGGTCCGTCTTCCCGGGTCCGGGTCTCGAGACCCTGTCCGCCCTTGCGAACGATGGCGCCTCCGAGAGCTGGCTCCGTGTCACGCAGCTCGGCGGATACCTGCAGGATCAGGTCGGCCTCAACGACTGGATCTTCGCTACCGTCGGTGGTCGCTGGGATGCGAACTCCGCCTTCGGTACGGACTTCGAGACGGCCTTCTACCCGAAGGCGTCGATCTCCATCGTCCCGAGTCAGGGACTGGACTGGCGGAACGAGACCTTCTCGACGTTCCGTGTACGTGCAGCGCTCGGGCGTTCCGGCCTGCAGCCTGGCGCGTTCGACAAGTTCACGACCTTCAACCCGGCGCCGTCTGAAGTGGGCCCGGGTGTCTCGCCGGCGAACCTCGGAAACCAGGGGCTCAAGCCTGAGGTTTCGACCGAGTGGGAAGTCGGGACCGAATTAGGTCTGTTCAACGACAGCTGGTCTGTCGACCTGACCTACTGGAACCGCTCCGTGCAGGACGCCATGGTGGCCAGGCAGTTCCCGGTCACCGGTGGGTTCACGTCCTCGCAGCTCGTCAACATCGGTGAGCTCGCGGGTAACGGTATCGAGGCTTCGGTCCGCGGAACGTTGTTCCAGAGCGAAGGCCTCTCCGTGAACGTGTTCGCGAACACGGCGTACCTGAACGAGGAAATCGTCTCCCTGGGTGGGGCACCCCCGCTCAAGACGGGTGGATCGTACCCGCGTTACCGGAACTACCTGCTCGAGGGCTACGCCCCGGGTCAGTACTTCGGTGCGGTTCTCGCGAATGTTCCGATTCCGCTCAACATCCTGACGCCGGTCGGCGGCGAGTGCGTCGTGCCGACGAGTGCGGAGGCGCTGGACTACTTCTCGGTTCCGCGGAGCCCAAGTGAGTTCAAGCCGCTCGCGATCGGTAACAGCGGATTCGGCACGCCGAACGGTGGCGTTGCGTCGAACAACTGTGGCTCCGGTCTGCTGCAGACGGACATGGGTAAGCCAAACGCGGACTACACGGGTTCGTTCGGGTTCACGGCTGCGTTCGCTCAGAACTTCGAGCTCGCAGCGAACTTCGACTACAAGTGGGGCGGCCAGACGCAGGATCTGTCCGGCATGTTCCGCCGTGCGAACGCTGTGATCGGTCGTAACACGCCTCTGTCGTCGCGTCTGTTCGCGACAATGATGGATCCCGCATCTTCGGCGCAGGAGCGCCTCGACGCGGCCATCAGCTGGGCGGAGAACATCGAAGGTCTCGCGCCGATGTCGGGTATGAACGGCATCTACGATGCGAACCTGATTCGCTTCCGTGAGCTCTCGCTCACGTACCGGGTGCCGTCGAGCATCGTCGAGGGGTGGGGCCTCAGCACGGCCACGCTCAACTTCGGTGGTCGTAACCTCGCACTCTGGATGCCGGGTAGTGACTACCCGGGCATGGACCCCGAGACCAACGTGATTGGTCGTTGTAACGGTGGTCTGAACTGCAACTTCCTCCAGGGCACCGAGGGTTGGGCCCTGCCACTCCCACGTCGTTTCACGCTGTCAACGCGTGTCACGTTCTAAGGGAGATTAGACCATGATTAAGTCAAGAAACTTCTCGGCAATCGCGCTGCTTGGCGCGCTGAGCCTGTCCGGGTGCGGCGACCTTCTGGACGTCAACAACCCGAACAACCTGGTCGAGGAATCCGTACAGCTGCCTGCGGCGGCTGAGGGCCTGGTCAACGGTTCGCTCCGTGCCGTGTCGGTAGCTGCCTCGAATGTTTGGCAGGGGCCGGCCGTCGTCTCGGACGAGCTGTACTGGACGGGCTCCCGCGACGCGTGGGGCCAGTTGGACCAGGGCTTCATCGGTGATCCTCTCAACGAGTTCACCGATGGCGCGTTCCCATCGCTTGGTCAGGCGACCTGGATGGCGGATTATGCTGTCACGGTCGTCGAAGGACACGTCGGTTCCGGAGATGCTCCGGCATCTCTGCTGGCGCGTGCCAAGCTGTACCGTGGGATGATCAACCTGATCGTCGGCGAGAGTCAGGAAGACTATGTCTTCTCTGACAAGCAGTCGTCGGGTACGCCCGTCGGTGCAGGGAACATGAAGTCCGTAATCGAAAGCGCGATTGCGGACTTCACGGATGCGATGGCGAGCGGCGATGCTGATGTCGCGCTGGCGGCTCAGGCGATGCGTGCGCGTGCGTACATGTCGGCGGCTATCTGGGATGCCATCAACCCGTCCGCGGGTGGTTGTTCTCTGGACACCGGTGCCGGCTGCGCCCTGGACTTCGGTTCAGCGGTGGCAGACGCCGGCGCGGTGATCGGCGATGTAGGCTTGGGCTCCGACTGGATGTTCAACATCACCTTCTCGTCCGCCTCGACCGGTAGTGGGCAGCACGGCAACGTGAACCAGCGGGGCGAGAACCAGTGGGATCCGTCGCTCGTGGAAAGCACGGGACCGGGTGCCACCGCCCGTGGTGATGTTGCGTTGCTGGACCCGTACGGTAGTGGCGCCGATCCGGCAGTTGCCCAGGCGCTCGAGCAGTACGGGGACGATGAGTTCTCGGCTCTGACGATGGCCTCCGAGCGCTTGATGCATCTCATCCTCGCGGAAGATGCGTTGAACGCAGGTGACGTCGCCGGCTTCGAGACGCACATCAACCACATCCGTGTCGACATCGATGGCATGCCGGCGTACGCGGGTGGAGCGTCACCCGTAGCGGGTGTTGCCGACGTGGTGGTGGCTCTGTCGCACACGCGTAGAGCCAACACCCTGTTCCAGGGCCTCAGACTTCAGGACATGTATCGCTGGGGTCTGACGGATGCCAAGTGGCAGGCTGCGTCTCAGGCTATAACCTCGCCTGGTATGATGCTCCCGATTACGGTCGTGGAGTGCCGTGCCAACGAGAACGTGCCGGACTGCGGTTGAGTTCTCTTCGGTAGGTTCCGGTGGGTGGGGCGCATTGCCTCGCCCATCGGGCCTTCCGATGCAGGTTGTGGGAGGCGCATTCGCTGATCGCGAGTGCGCCTCCCCTTGCTTGGGACTACGATATAGCTTCTACGGATGAACAGATACAGTCGTTTTTCCGCTGCTGCCGCTCTACTCGTATCCCTCGCTGGCTGCGGCCTGTTCGAAGACCAGATTCCTGAAGACATCTTCTTCAGGATGTCGGGTCCAACAGGCAGTCAGGTGACGGTCATCTACTCGAAGCAGTTCGTGGCCGGGGTCAATGAGATCGGTCAGACGAGGCTCGAGGTGTTCGGTGCCGACACGGTCGTGCACACCCTTCCGATCGACACCGTCATCGACGTCAGGCTCGAGCAGCGCCTGTTTCTGCGGGCCTCGCCCCTCGCTGCGTCGGACACGCTTGCCGTGGACGCCCGCGTCGACGTCGACGGTCGAAACATCTACTCGGACCAGGGAGACCTCTTTCCCTTGGTCCCATGGCAGTTCTTCTACCAGTACAACGTGACCTTTACCCAGGACGTCGAGGTCATCATCTGATGGTTCACACAACGCCCTTTCGCGCTGCCAGCGCAGCCATGCTCGTGCTGATCCTCAGTGGCTGTTACTCCTATCGGGCGGTGGACTCCGCGCCTGCCGGCTCGGCGATCCGCGTGGGTCTTCCGATCGATCGACCGGCGGGCGCGATCGCTGCGCCGGAGTCCGTGATGATCGAAGGCGTTCTCGTGGAGGACGGGGATTCGATCGTATTGGCAGTCGAAACACGCCGTGAATACGGTGCGTACCGGGAAGTGGTCCAATTTGATACGGTGTCGCTCGGCGCAGACCGGATTTCCTCGATCGAACTCAAGGAATTCTCCCGCGGACGATCGATGGCTTTGGGCCTCACACTTGCTGGAGCCGTGACGCTGGGCGCAGCGGTCGCGTTCGGATTGGGTGGAGGCGGTACCACGGATGACCTTGGAGGGCCTCCGTTGCCGGACGTGAGCGTGGTGGGAGCCCAGGGGGCGGTACCGAACCTGAAGTTGGGGTTCAACCCGTCCTCTCTGATCAGGCTTCTTTTCGGTAGCTGAAGACGTCGGAGCAGCAGGTCCTCTGCACCCGCGTCCCACGGTTTCAGCCCTGGCGTGATGCGCGATCATGGCCGGGGTCCGTGCGTCCCTTTTCTACAGACCAAGACAGGATTCGGATCGTGATCTTCTCGACGTTCAATGTGCTGCGCCCGTTACGGAGCGCGACGCTGCCCGTGATCGCTCTGTGGGCGATGCTCTTCGCAGTCCATCCGGAGTCTGCGCATGCCCAGCAGTTCGACGAAGGCCTGTTCGACATGCTTTCGTGGCAGAATGCTGGCATTCCGAGAGGTGGTCGATCGACCGCCGCGGCCGGAAGCGATGCGCGCCCGCTCGAGTACTACTTCGGTGCGGTTGGTGGCGGATTGTGGAAGACCACAGACGGCGGCTCGAACTGGCGGCCGGTGACGGACGGACAGATCACTTCATCTTCTGTCGGTGCCGTCGCGGTCTGCGAAACGGACCCGGACGTCGTGTACATCGGCACGGGAGAAACGCAGCTTCGCGGCAACGTGATGCAGGGCGACGGTGTCTACAAGTCGACTGATGCCGGCCGGACCTGGGAGCATCTCGGCCTCGTGGAAACTCAAAACATCGCGAGGATCCGCGTCCATCCCGACAACTGTGATGTCGCGTGGGTTGCGGCATTCGGACAGCACTCGACCGAGAACCCGGAGCGAGGCGTCTACAAGACGACCGACGGCGGTCAAAACTGGGACCTCACGCTCTTCAAGAGCGACAAGGCGGGCGCGACGGACCTCGTCGTCGATCCGAACGATCCGGATGTGCTGTATGCGGCCATCTGGGAGGCGTGGCGTAAGAGCTGGGGGATGAGCTCAGGAGGGTTCGACTCCGGACTGTGGAAGTCGATCGACGGGGGTGAGACCTGGGTGGACATTACGGCCAACCTCGGCTTCGACCCGGCGGATCCGATCGGGAAGATCGGCGTAGCGGTTTCGGGCGCGAACTCCGACCGCGTCTGGGTGATCGTCGAGCACCGGGCCGTCGGCGGTGTGTACCGCTCGGATGACGCCGGTGACTCCTTCGAGTACGTGAACGACGAACGGAAATTGAGGCAGCGCGCGTTCTACTACACGCGGATCTACGCGGACCCGCAGGACGAAGACATCGTCTACGCGCTCAACACGGGCTTCTATCGTTCGCGTGACGGCGGTGAGACGTTCCCGCAGTCGATCCGGGTGCCGCACGGGGACAACCACGACCTGTGGATCGCACCGTCCGATCCCGATCGGATGGTCAACTCCAACGACGGTGGAGGGAACGTCTCCTTCAACGGGGGTCAGAGCTGGACGGATCAGGAGTACTCGACGGCTCAGTTCTACCGGGTGATCACGACGAACCACGAGCCGTACCACATCTGTGGTGCTCAGCAGGACAACTCCACCGCCTGTACGCCGTCGACTGGCTGGGGTCACCTCTCGGCGGCCGGGGGCTTCGGTGGTGGTGGCGCAGGGTCGTACTACTATGCAGTCGGTGGATGCGAGAGCGGGTACATCGCCCCGCACCCTGAAGAGCTCGACATCTTCTACGCCGGCTGCTACGGCGGGTCGCTCTCCCGGTATGATCACGGTACGGGCTTCTCTCGAGCCATCAACGTCTGGCCTGAGAACCCGATGGGCCAATCCGCGGAGGATCTTCGTGAGCGCGTCCAGTGGACCTTCCCCATCGTCTTCGACCGACACGACCCGGATATCGTGTATACCGGAACGCAGAAGGTGTGGAGGACCACAACCGAGGGGCAGAGCTGGGTTCAGATTTCTCCCGATCTGACGCGAAACGAGCCGGTGACAGTGGGTCCGTCTGGCGGTCCGATTACCCTGGACCAGACGGGTGTGGAGACGTATGCGACGGTCTTTGCGATTGCGCCGTCACCCCACGATCCCAACGTGATCTGGGCCGGGTCGGACGATGGCTTCGTCCACGTCACGCGTGACGCCCGCGCAACTTCTCCTACGTGGGATCGGGTGACGCCTTCGGACGCTCCGGACTTTGTCCGCATCAACACGATCGAGGCCTCACCCAACACGCCGGGCAAGGCGTATGTGGCCGGGATCCGCTACCTCGTCGACAACGATCGGAGCCCGTATATCTGGAAGACGGAGGACTACGGGGAGACGTGGACCAAGATCGTGGACGGTATCCCGACCGACGACTTCATTCGGGCTGTGCGCGAGGACCCGACGCGTCCGGGCCTTCTCTATGCGGCCTCGGAGCGGACGGTCTACGTCTCGTGGAATGATGGGGCATCGTGGCAGCCGCTGACGATCAACCTGCCCGTCACGCAGGTATCCGACCTCGTCGTAGAGGATCATGATCTCGTAATCGGGACCCATGGCCGCGGCTTCTGGGTCATGCGCTCGATTGGGCCGCTGCGCCAGCTGACGGACGAGGTTGCGAACGCGGATTTCTGGCTCTTCGACCCGAAGGACCCGGTCCGGCGATTCGACAATGCCGTAAGCATCGACTACATCCTGGCCGAAGACGCCGAGCACGTGATGCTCGAGTTCATGGATGCGTCGGGCGACGTACTCGCCAGCTATGAGGCGTCCGCAGAGGACGAGGATGAGGAAGAGGAGGCGCCGCAGGGCTTCAACCCCTTCGGCGGTGGTGGGAACCAGGCTCCAGGCCTGACGGCTGGCTCGAACCGGTTCCGCTGGAACATGCGCCTCGAGGGGTGGACGGACTTCGAGGGCCGCATCTTCTGGGCCGCGGGCAACCAGGGACCGGCGGTACTGCCAGGCAATTATCAGGTGCGCCTGACGGTCGATGGCGAGAGCATGACGCAGGGTTTCGAGATCCGGATGAACCCGCGTGCGGTCGCAGACGGGGTCTCGGTAGCCGATCTACAGGAGCGCTTCGACTTCGCGATTCAGATTCGCGACCGCGTGACGGACGCGAACGAAGCGGTTCTGCGTATGCGTTCCATCAAGGCCCAGATCGATGCCCGGATCGAGCAGAACGACAACGCCGAGCTGGCTCAGCTCGGTGGCGCTGTCTCGGACCGACTCAGCGAGGTCGAGGGCGAGGTCTATCAGGTGCAGAACCAGTCAAACCAGGATCCGCTGAACTACCCGATCAAGCTCAACAACAAGATCGCGGCGTTGCAGAATCTGGTCGAAGGGGCGGAGACCCGTCCGACGGATCAGTCGTATGAGGTGTTCCAGACGCTCTCGACGCAGCTCGAAGGTGAGCTGGAGCAGATGAACCTCGTGATCCAGCAGGATCTCGCGAGGCTGAACGAACTCTTGCGTGAACTGGGTCTCGAGCCGATCGATACGGAGCGACTCATCACCTGATGTCGAAGGAAGGGCGCGTATGCTGCCGAGAATCGTCACCTGGCTGGTGGGGTGGGCGGTCGCGCTCTTCTACGACGTAGAACGGACGGGTCCGGGCCTCGTGCCTGGGCCCGTTCTCGTAACGGCCAATCACCCGAATTCACTGGTCGACCCCCTCCTGATCTTTCACACCGGAGGGCGGCACACGCGCCCGCTGGCGAAGGCTCCCCTGTTCGAGCACGTCGTGGTCGGGACTGTTCTGCGAGGGCTGGGAGGGTTGCCCGTCTACCGCAGGCAGGACGACCCCGACCAGATGCATCTGAACGAACGGACTTTCGACGCCGCGATCGCCGCGCTCACGCGAGGGGAGGCCGTGCAGATCTACCCGGAGGGTCGGAGCCATTCGGAACCCAGTATGTCCGAGCTTCGCACCGGGGCCGCGCGGATCGCCCTCATGGCGGAGGAGCAGGCTGACTGGTTACTGGGGCTCAAAGTGCAGCCTGTGGGCCTGACATACGAGCAGAAACTGTTCTTCCGGGGTCGTGCGGTTGCGGCGTACGGAGAGCCCATCGAGGTCGCGGCGTATCGAGACGGATATGAACAGGACCAACGGGCTGCGGCGCGTGCGCTCACGGACGACATTCGCAGTGGCCTCCTGCAGGTGACCCTGCAGGCCGAGACGACCGAAGATCGAGAGCTGGTGAACCTCGCGGAGAGGATCTGGGCTCGGGAGAAGGGGGAGGCGCGACCACGGGAACGGCAGAAACTGTCGGAACGCCTCCCACGAATGCGCGCGTTCGCCCGGGCCTACGCCCGGTTGCGGGCGGAAGATGCCGAGCACGCTGAGGAAATTCGTGGGGGCGTGCGTCGGTACCAGCGCATGGTGACCGCCCTGGGGGTGCGTGAGGGTGATGTGCCTAGCCGATACCACCCGAGACGTGTCGCTGCCTATGCGGCCGGACAACTCCTCATGCTGTTGCTCGTTCTGCCGGCTGCCGCTGCAGGGATGGTTTTCTGGGCGCCACCATATGGTGTGACTCGAGTGATCGCCCGGCAGTTCCGCCCTAAGCATGACCAGGTGGCGACGTACAAGCTTTCGGTCGGCTTCTTTGCCTTTCCGATATGGCTCGGCATCGTGTGCGCCCCGGTGTTCTTGCGTTGGGGTTTGGTGCCGTCCCTCGTCGTCGCGAGCGTAGCTCCGGTGATCGGGCTGGCCGCAGTGGCTTGGGGTGCCCGTCAGGCAGTGGTTCGAGAGGACGTCCGGGTCTTCTTCCGTGCGAGGAGCCGGCCCGACGCCCAGGATCGCCTCAGCGAATTGAGAGCCGACCTCGTCCGTCAGTTTGACGTGATCGCGACCCGGTGGGCGGATGAAGGTCGTACGGGAACCGCGACGGGCATCTCCTGAGTTGGAACAGTGAGATTGATTCGTCCTCGACATCGACAGCGCTCGCCCGACATGCTTCGCTCCTCTCGCCTCGTCCGCGCTGCGGCGGTGACCTTCTTCGCCGTCGCGCCCTCTGCGTGTTCCAGTGAAGGCGGCGGCGGCTCCGTCACCCCGGTGACCGAGATCACGTGCAACCTCGATCGCAGCCTTCTGATCACGAGCCTCGCACCTGATGCCATCCCTGCGATCAACAATCCGACGATGGTGTTGCCGGGCGATCCCGAGGCCTCCTATCTGAGGCCCGAAGACCGCGTGCTGGGCATCGTGATCAACGGTGAGGCTCGGGCGTACCCGCACAACATTCTGTGGCACCACGAGATCATCAACGACGAAGTCGCCGGGGAGCGAGTGTCCGTCACCTTCTGCCCGCTCACCGGCTCGGGTCTCGCGTTCCGACCTGAGATCGATGGACGGCAGCTCGATCTGGGCGTATCCGGGCTTCTCTTCGCGAACAATCTGGTCCTGTACGACCGTACCGAGGACGAGGTCTACGGCCCCCAGCTGATGGTCGGGGGTGTCTGCGAAAGCTTCGTGGGGCGCTCGCTCGAACTCCTGCCGCTCCAGGAGATGAGCTGGGAGCGATGGCAGGAGCTGCATCCGGACACCCGTGTCGTGACCGGTGACACCGGTTACGACCGGAACTACCAGTTCTACCCGTACCGGGACTGGGACGACATCGATAATCCGGAGCTTTACGTTCCGCTTCCGCTCGACGACTCTCGTCCCCCAAAGGAGCGAATCCTGGCGATCCGAGACGGGGATGGAGGTCGTGCCTATCCGTTTCTCGAGCTGGCCGAGATTGGCCTCTATGCGGCGATCAACGAGGTCGTGAGCGGGATTCCGACCGCGGTGTTCTACGATGGCCGCAGCGGAGCGGCTGCGCTTGCCTTCGACGCCAGGGTCGGCGGCCAGGCGCTCACCTTCGCGGTGGGCCCCGAGGGCTTCTGGACGGACGCTGAAACCGGCTCGATCTGGTCGTTCGACGGCTCGGCGGTGGAGGGCCCCCTCGAGGGAGAAAGGCTGACGACGCGATCGGATGCCTACACCCTGTTCTGGTTCGCCTGGACGCATTTCCAGCCGAACGGTGAGGTGTTCGAGGCTCTGTGAGGGTCGGTCCTGCGGCGCTGTTTGCCGTGATTCTGGGTGCGCTTGCGGTCCCCGTGGAGGCCCAATGGCCCGTGGGGCAGGGCTCAGGTTGGGCAAAACTCTCCGTGTTCCATCATCGGACCACCGAAGAGTACCGTCCCGATGGAGGGAAGGCTGCTTTTCTGAACAACGGCGCAGAAAGTCGATCGACGGCCATCTACGCCGATCTGCTGCTCGGTTTGACAGACCGGGTCGACGTGTGGCTACAGGTGCCGTACTTCGATCTGAACTTCGACGACGATACCGAGCGGAGGCACAGCTCGGGGATCGGCGATGTTCGGTTGTCCGCACGCGTGAATCTGCTTCAGCTACGCAACGGGAGCGTGCCCGTGTCGGCCCGCTTCACCGTGAAAGCTCCGGTCGACTCGCTGGAGATCGATGCCGAGGTGATTCCAGTGGGGGAAGGACAGTGGGACTACGAGGCGTGGCTGGAGAGCGGAATTTCGCTGTGGCCGCTCCCGCTCTACTCGGTCGTATGGGTGGGGTACCGCTGGAGAGGTCTTAACGAGAGCACGACTCGTGAGCCCGGTGACGAGTTCACATTTCTCGGCGAGGTCGGAGGGACCTCCCTGATTGGAGGGTTGGGCGGCAAGGTTGTGGTGGATGGGATCTTCGGGCAGCCGGGGAGGATCCAGGGCCTCCAGCTGGGTGATCTGGACCGCCGTGAAATCGTCTACGTGACACCTACGGCACTGTACAGCTTCACGGACTCGACATTGCTTGAGATAGCAGTACGTATCCCGCTGCGTGGAAAGAACTTTCCTGCCGGGGCTCCGCTCCAGATCGGGCTTTTCCACCAGGGTGATTTCTTCGACTGAAGAATCGTGCCGGGTCTTCAACCCGACCCGTGTCCCCGACGTATGACGGGCCGGTCGCACGACTCGACGCCTTCCCTCGACTCCGCTAGAATCCGTCCCGCTTCGCAGGCGCTGGACCGAGGGAGCGGAGGGGGACTGGTGTCCTCGGCGGTCTTCAAAACCGTGCAGCCCGGCTAGAACCCGGGTGGGTGGGTTCGATTCCCACACGTTCCCGCCAGCGAGGCTGTCGCTCAGTTCGGCAGGGCTATGCGAAATCCGACGTCGACGCCGCCATTCGGGGCCGCGGACGTCTCGAGATCCAGCGGATCGGGGAATCGTGCGAGGTGAGCCGAAACGTAGGCATCGGCGGCGCTCAGCAGGACCAGGAAGATGCCGAGCGCCACGAGGTCCTCCTGCTGCTCCTGCCTCGCCTCGAGAAGTCGGCGCACACCGTTGAGTCGAGTGTCTCCATCGAGTGCGTCCCGGATCGCCTGTGGATCGGTCACCCCGCTCGACGCGAGTTCAGAGAGGATCACCTGTTCGGTCAGTCGGACCCGGTCCTGGACCGTTCCGATTCGGGTCCGAGCTCGCAGAAGGGTGTACACCGTCGCCGTCTGCGCCGCGAAGTAGAACCCTCCCCGCGTGTAGGAGCCGATCGATGCGTGGCCCCAGCCCGGAATGAGCGCGGCCCGAAGGAACGCCCCGCCCGGTGACACGTCGATCGGGGGCGGAACGTCCGCGATCTCTTCGATCGGTGTCGTGGGTGAAGGTGCGACCTGTGCTTCGAGCGGCGAGACCGGGGTGTCCAGTAGAATGCCCGCGAGCGCCATGCCCAGGAGTAGAGGCACGAAACGTGGCTGCTGCCCTTTGTCGCACCGCTTCGCGCTCAACGCTCTCTCCAGTCCATGAGCTGGGGTGGCTCGCCGGCGGCCAGGATCACATAGCTCTGATGGAACACCCAATCTCCCGAATTTACATACCAGCGCCCGGGTTCGGCTTCTCGCACGAGGGGCAGGTGCGTGTGACCCAGAAGAACGAGGTCGAGTTCCCGATTGTCGGCCAGCGTGTTCATCGCCCACGCTTCGAGCGCGGCCGACCGTTCCTGCTGGCCGGAGCCCCACTGATTCCAGCGGTCCTCGGTGTTGGAGACGCCCACGGCAATCCGATCTCCGAGCCCGATCGGCAAGATGCCGAACGCGAGACGCGTCAGGGGAGAACGGAGGACCACCTTGAGAACTCGATATCCGTGGTCGCCGGCCCCGAGCCCGTCTCCGTGGGCCACGTGGGTCGTGAAACCGGCGAGGGAGCGGGTCACGGGCTCCCGCAGGAACTCGATCCCGATCTCGTCCGTCAGATACCGGCCACCCCACCAATCGTGGTTTCCGCCCATGAGCGTGAGGGTGGAGCCGGAGTCGACGACCTCCCGCAGCACGGACAGGAGGGCATCGTGACCTCGAGTGATGCCCCAACGGTACTCGAACCAGAAGTCGAAGAGGTCGCCGTTGATCAGGATGGACGACGCTTCGGATGCGGCGTGCTCGAGCCAGTCGAGGAATGCCTTCTGATGCGCCGGCGGACCGGCTCCGAAGTGAACGTCGGAGGCGACGTAGACGGGTTTCAACGTGGACACGGCAGAAAGTGAACGCGAACCGGCGGCCCCTCAAAGGGGTAAGCCCCCCATGCAACGACACCGAAACCACAGGGCTCGAACTCGATGGTTCCTCTTCGCCACGTGTTTCAGCCTGGTGTCGGCGGGGTGTGGACCGGGGCGGGCGGTCGCGATCGGTCCGCTCCCGGATCCAGGCGGGGCCGCCCGAGCCGCGGCAGACGCATCGAACCTTACGGAGCCGGCGCGGATCGAATTCCGCTGGGAACTGAACGAAGCGGGCTCCCGCGTGGACGGGATCGGCATCGCCAGAGTGGAGCCTCCCTTTCGTGCCAGATTGGATCTCTTTCTGGACAACGGCGAAGGAGTCGTTTCGGCCGCACTGGTCGACGACGAGCTGAGGCTACCCTACGGAGCCCCCGACGACGTGCTGCCACCGGTCGAGCTCATGTGGGGCACCCTCGGCGTCTTTCGCCCCCTCCCGTCGGCACACCTGCAGGGGGGTGACGAACTGGAGGGCGCGGCACAACGGTTTCGCTACCGTGCGGATGGCGGCCTTGAACTTCATTACGAGCTCGCGGACGGGCGAGTCCGGGCGCTGGAGATGCTGAGTGGCGCGTCCGTAGTGCAATGGGTCCGTCTGACCGCTTCGGAGGATGGTGGGTACCCGGCCGCGGCGACCTACCGCAACCTCGTGGATTTCCGCGAGTTGAAGATCACCCGCACGGCGGTGATCCCGGCCGAATCGTTCGACCCCTCCATCTGGGACCCGAGGGCACAGTAGATTTGAAAGATGAGCAGCGATGCAGCCAGAACGGAACGTCTGTCCCAACGCCCGCGGACGCGTGTGGGCCCGGCTGCGTCCGTGGGTCATGAGACGGTGATGAGCCTCGGACGCCGGTCCATCGATCGCCGCGCCTTCCTGCGGACCGCAGCGGGGGCCATGCTCGTTGCTCCCGCGGGATGCAATTACTCCTTCGTGGCTGGCTCCTTTCCGCCGCCGCACGTCCAGTCGATCGCCATCGAGCCGTTCGACAACGAGACGACTCGTTTCGAACTCACGGGTGAACTCTACGACCAGCTTCTCCGGCGGCTTCCCGGTGCCCTCGGCATCCGCACGGCCGGGGCGGACGTAGCCGACGCGATCGTGCGTGGATCGATCACGCGGTACGACGTAGTCGCGCCGAACTACCGGGCGGGGCAACCCGGCCAGGCAGCGGCGGTCCTTCAGCGTCAGGTGAACCTCACCGCGCGTGTGGAGATCGTGGATCTGGTGGAGAATGTGATCCTGTGGGAGTCCAGCAACGTGACGGCGCGTGGTGAATACCCGGAGGGATCGCCGGAAGAAGGGGGCCGCCTGAGGGCAATCGAGCTTCTCGTCCAGGAGATAGTGGACGGGGCTCAGTCCAACTGGTAATATCGCCCCGGTTTTTCCAGGCAGGGTCCGCCGCCCGCCACCTTTCCAACAAGATCTGGGTTAGGAGTCGCTTTGCTCCGAGCGTTCGGACTGGGCGCGACACTCTTTGCTTTCTGGCTGGCGCTTTCCGGCCATTACACGCCGCTACTCCTCGGTTTCGGCGTCGGCTCGTGTGTGCTCGTCGTCTATCTGTCCCACCGTATGGGCGTAATCGATGCGGAGGGTGTGCCGCTTCATGCGACGTTCCGCATGCTGGCGTATCTGCCGTGGCTGCTGAAGGAGATTCTGGTCGCCAACATTGAAGTGGCGAAGGTCATCCTCAGCCCGACGCTCGATATCAGCCCGCGTACGGTCCACTTCCGTGGCTCCCAGAAGACCGACCTCGGCCGCGCGATCTACGCGAACTCGATCACGCTCACGCCGGGCACGATCACGACGGGTGTCAACGGGAACGACTTCGAGATCCACGCATTACGGGCGGCCGACCTCGAGACGGATGAAGAGCAGGCGATGGACGTGCGGTGCTCCTGGGTGGAGGGGGGCTGACCGAATGTTCGTGGCCACGACCCTCGGGATCCTCGTCGCGATGTCCATGGCGCTCGCCCGAGCCTTGCTTGGGCCTACGGTCTACGATCGCGTACTGGCCGTGAATACGTTCGGCACGAAGACGGTACTCCTGATCGCCGCTCTCGGCTTTCTCACGGGACGGCCCGAGTTCCTCGATCTCGCGCTCGTGTACGCACTGATCAACTTCATCGGCACGATCGCCGTCCTGAAGTTCTTCGAGTTCGGAGACCTCGGCCTCACGCGCCGGGTGCAACGGGAGGCCGAGTGATGGACATGATGCTCGACGTCCTGTCGTGGGCTTCGATCGCCGCCGGGCTCTTCTTCATGCTCGTGGGCACCCTCGGAGTGCTCCGTTTACCGGACGTGTATACGCGGCTTCACGCCGCCGGGATGACGGATACCATGGGGGCGGGCTTCCTGATCCTCGGAATGCTGTTCCAGACCGTCGAAGGGATCGCGCACGGTCAGACGACGTGGTGGTTCGTCCTCTTCCGGCTCGTCCTGATCTACGCCTTCCTGCTCTTCACGAGCCCGATCGCGACGCACGCACTGGCGAGGGCCGGGCTCGCGGGGGGTGTGGAGCCGTGGACGGCGCCCGAGGACGGTGACGAATGACCGAGACCATGGTTCAACTCGTCGACGTTGTGCTCCTCGTGCTGCTCGCGATCACGGGGATCGCCGTCATCCGGACCCGGAATCTCTTCGCGGCGGTAATGCTCGCGGGCATCTACAGCCTCGTTTCGGCTGGCCTCTTCGTCGTCATGGACGCCGTGGACGTAGCGTTTACCGAGGCCGCTGTCGGAGCGGGGATTTCGACTGTCCTCCTGCTCGGTAC
>Ga0181593_10000796_pt1 | contig 27855 bp, 27 predicted proteins | sample 071ome_19_FD_133756 | JGI IMG/M metagenome (GOLD analysis project Ga0181593, IMG submission 133756) | Coastal salt marsh microbial communities from the Groves Creek Marsh, Skidaway Island, Georgia - 071413AT metaG (megahit assembly) | ecosystem: Environmental > Aquatic > Marine > Intertidal...
GACAGAGTTCACGCTTAATGGCAACTATCCTAACCCATTCAATCCTAGCACCTCGATCAGCTTCGACCTTCCCCAGTCGGCTGATGTAGAGATTCAGGTAATCGATATGATTGGCCGTCAGGTCATGACCATGTCGCCTGCCACGATTTCTGCAGGTGCCAATCGGACTGTTCAGATCGACGCTTCACGCTTGGCCTCGGGTACTTACTTCTACCGAGTAATCGCCCGCATGGAAAGCAGAACCGCTATCGAAACAGGCCGCATGATGCTGGTCAAGTAACGAAATTGGGCGGGGCGCAAAAGCGTCCCGCCCATGTTTCCTCTCAGTTCCGCATCATCACCTAAGAAGAGCTAGAAACAAATGCAGATGTTTTCCAACGATTGGATCAAAAGCGCATTCCTCAGCGTGGCTTTCTTGTTCGCCGCCGGTAGTGCTTACGCACAGGTAGCGGCAACAGTTGGCAGTACCACTGGTCGCCCGGGTACGGAAGTGTCCATACCGGTGGCTATCTCTGGTAATGACGCCACCGACATACAGTCTTTCAGTTTTACTGTCGATGCCGATGCAGGTGTCACGCTAACTGGTGTCTCAACCACTAATACTTTGGCCGGTGATGCTGGCTTCAGCGTTAATGTTAATACAACTACCGGAGTGGTTGGTGGATTCTCCCAGGGCACCGACATCGCTACAGACGGTGTTCTTGTCTACCTGAACATGACTTTAGGTGATGATGGAGACAACGGCGCAATGACTGTCGCCGACCTAGTGTTCAATGCAGGTGACCCAGCTACAGGTGTGGTTACTGCAGGCAGTTTTGTAGTGTCGGATCGGATAATGTCTGTTAATGACGCTAGTGTTGGTGAAACGGCCTCCTTCGAGATTGTCATTAGTCTAGATGACGCTTTGACGAGCGATGACGGTGTTGTTTCGTTCAATATGGACCTCTCCTATGATGATGACCTCATGGAGATCGATACCGCACGAGGAGTCAACGGCGTTGTCGCATCAGGAATCACGGCAGGAGCTACAGTCAATGGCTCTGCGGTCGATGCTGATACCTACCGCATTGCAGGATTTTCCGGTGCTGCACTGACGGGTTCAGGTGCATTCATCACAATTGCTGCAACTTCGAAGGTACCTGGCACTGGGGCTTTGAGTCTTTCAAACGTTGTTTTCAACGCTGGAGAACCGACCTACGCCCTCATTGATGGCTCCCTGACTGTTACTGCAACAAACTTCTCCCCCGTTTTCACGTCTGTGTTGACTGATACAAGTGTTCTTGAAGACGGTGCCGATGTAACATTTGATTATGACGCTACAGATGCTAATGGCGACGCCCTGACCTATAGTGCAACGGTTGGTACGATAGACGCCGCTACAGGCGAATGGTCAATCGATCCTTCCGGAAAGGCAGGTGTTCATACGGTGACGGTATCCGTTACAGACGGTGTAAATACGACCACAACGTCAGCTGTACTGACTATCAAGCAGGTCGACAATTTCGAGGCTAGTCTTTCCGGCTACAATGAAGTTCCGCCCGTTGCGTCTGTAGCTTCAGGACTGGTTTCCATGCGCATGGTCGCCGACGATGGTGTGCTAGAGGTAACTTTTAGCGTAGACAACCTGGCTGGTACATTGACAGGCGCTCATATCCATATGGGTGGCGTGGGCGTAAATGGCGGTGTGGCTCTGGATCTGATCCCGTCTGGATCGACTTTTACAGAGACATACGATATTTCCGGTAACACCGATCTTGTGTCGGCGATGCGTTCCGGGATGGGATATGTGAATGTTAAAACCGCTGCTTATTCGGCAGGAGAATTGCGTGGTCAAATACTTGGTGCCGGAAACAGTGCACCTGCTGAGGCTGCATCAGTGGCACCGAGTCTGGTCAACGTAGCAGGCGATGCCACGTCGACGGCGTTTTCTATCGCTTGGTTGCCAGTGGCAGATCCGGATGGTGATGCGATCAACTATCTCCTTCAGACCGCAATGGATGCGAATTTCACCATGGTCACTGATCTGCAGAACTTTGGTCAGTCGAATGGTATTGCATACACGATCGAACAGGCAGCTGGCATCTTTGACTCCTTGACGAACAATAATCCGGACAGTGATGGTACGACCGCTGCGTTTTACCATCGCGTGATCACGACGGACGGTTCCAAGTGGAATGCCGGTCCTGCTTCCATGACGTCCCTGCGTCGTGGAGCTATTACCGACACGGAGAACGGCGCAGAGCTGCCAACAGAGTTCGCTTTGAAAGGCAATTATCCGAACCCGTTCAACCCGACCACAACGATCTCCGTCGACCTTCCTGAGTCTGCAGACGTAACGGTTCAGGTTCTCGACCTTCTCGGTCGTGAAGTAATGGCTATTCCGTCCCAGACGATGACGGCGGGTACAGGTCAAACGATTCAGATCGACGCTTCCAGCCTGTCTTCCGGTATTTACCTGTACCGGGTGATTGCTCGTGCTGCTGGCACGACGCACATGCAGGTCAAGACGATGACGCTGCTCAAGTAAGCACGCGACATTGTTGAGAAACGTGGCGGGCGCGGATCTTTCGATCCGCGCCCGCTTTGTTTTTATACATACTCAGTTTCGATATGCGTTTCTCCTTTTTGATCATCGCGCTCGTTTGTTGCTCATCTGCAAGTGCACAAGAGCGCATTACCCTTCATCCTATAGAGTCCAAGACAGATACCTTATCGGTTGAAGTACATGTAGGCGCTGCGGGTGACTCGTTGTCACAACCGTACTCCTCGTTCCAGTTCCAGACTGACGTGTCGGATCCTTCGCTCCGTTTCGCCGGAATCAGTACACGGTGGTCACTTTCAGAACGAGACGGTTGGCGGGTCCGATCTAATCCCGAGAACGGCAGGACGGGAGGCTTTGCCTCTGCCCTAGATGCCATCGCGGTGGGAGGGGTCCTGCTTACCCTGAGGTTTGTCAGGACGGCTCCGGAGAGTGGTTGTCAGGAAGCCGAAATTCGTCTGAATATCTTCAAACTGAATGCGGGCCGCCCCGCTCATCAACCCGATGTGCCGTCAACCACGGTGACATGTCGCGACACATCCAATTAGTGGCACTTTTGAAGACCCGGGAATCCCTTATTGTTTTCTTTCGGAAACCTCCTTTGATTCCGTTAATACCACTCCTGTAATTTTGTACCAAAGCGGTCCATCCTGCATGGCAAAAAAGCTACAGCGTTTATTTACAGCTGCCCTTCTTACGATTCTCCTGGTACCGTCCGCATTCGCACAGATGACGGTTACGGTTGGCGATATCTCCGGTACCAACGGAGAGACCGTATTCGTACCGATAACCTTGGCATCGGTACCAACGGATGGTTTCAGCTCATTCCAGTTCGACGTCACGGTGAACAACAACAACCTGACGTTCAATGGGCATCTGACGAATGGTACGTTGTCGAGCCAATCGGGATGGTCTGTCCAATCAAACGATGGTAACGCGTCCAGTAATCCTGGTCGCGTCGGTGGTTTTGCTTCAAACAGTGACGTCATTGTCTCTGATGGTGTCTTGATTCTTTTATCATTCACCATCAACGGTACCGACGGTGGCGCTCAGGTGGATTTGCTGAACATGCGCTTCGCTCGTGGAGCGACGGTAAACCATACTCCAGAAGTCCCTTCTACGCAGCTCATCATTTCCAATCCTCCTGTAGCCGTCGATGATGCCTATGACGTGGACGAAGGGGAAACCTTGACGGTCGACGCTGCAGCGGGCGTATTGTCCAATGATTCTGATGCAGACGGCGATCCCTTAACTGCAACCGTGGGCACAGACGTTTCGAGCGGATCATTGACATTGAATGCTGACGGCTCATTCGAATATGTGCATGACGGCTCCGAAGGGGCGTCTGATTCGTTTACCTACACCGTTTCTGATGGATCGAATACTGATGTTGGTACGGTTACGATCACCGTGCGACAGATTGATCGGTACGAAGTCGTCCTCTCGGGCCTCAACATGCCGACTGCCAATGGTACTGCAGCGACTGGGGTTGTGAATGTTGACCACAATGTAACAGATGACGTTCTGACCGTATCTGGATCGTTCTCCGGATTGGGTTCTGGTTTTGCTACTGCCCAGCTGGGTGTCGGCGCGTTGAACGAAGAAGGTACGGCCGCATTGTCCTTGTTGGCCGGTTTTACAGATCCGACGTTCAGAAGCGGTTCATTCGACTCGTCCTCGAACTTGCTGGATTTGAATGTGGTCGGCTTTCCGGCAGGTCTGGATGCCGCGACGTTCAAAACGGCCTTGGCTTCCGGTGAGGTCTTCGTACTGATCAGATCACTGGATAATTTGGATGGCGAGCTTCGGGGGCAGCTGCGAACCAGTGCCAATACAGCTCCTAGTGCTGTGGATGTCCTGGCACCGTCATCCGTCACTACAACGGGAAATCCGACGGATCCGCTGGTCAGTGTCACCTGGTCCGGCGCACCGACAGATGCCGAATCAGACGAAACCAAGTTGATCCTGGAAGTGAGTGACAATGTGTCGTTCACCTCGATCCTGGAGGTGCTGGACGTGAGCGCCGCAGCAGGATCCGAAGTGACATTCTCGACGGACTGGGCTGCCTCGCTCTACGATACGATCACGGGGCGCGAGCCGGGTAACATTCTGGTTGGAGGAACGTCCGCAGCGTATCTACGATTGACGTCAACCGATGGCAATCTGCTGGCCAGCGGAAGTGTTCACACCCTGAACATCACTCGGGCATCAGTTACCGATACCGAGGATGGTGCCCTCCCATCAGACTTTGTGCTGCGCGGTAATTACCCGAACCCATTCAATCCGACCACGACCATTTCCTTCGACCTGCCCGAAACGGCGGATGTTCAGGTGGATGTATTGGACCTTCTGGGGCGGACCATGATTTCTGTTCCGGTACAGAGCATCAGTGGAGGAGCCAATCGCTCCATCAGCATTGATGCAGCAGACCTGACCTCAGGCATCTATATGTACCGCGTTCTTGCGAGAGGAGCCTCGAGCACCTGGGTCAAGAGCGGTACGATGACGCTGATCAAGTAGTCCGTTCGTGAGAAGAACAGGGTGGAAGGACTGGCTGGTTTACAGTGATGTCCACATCCTGATTGTTGCAGCCGGTTGGATGCTGGGCGCCAGTGCGCTGGTGGGGTATGTATTACCTTGGCCATTCCTGATGGTGGGCAGCATTGGTGCATTCCTGGTTTACCGTCTGGATCATGTGCTGGTCGAATCACCTGAGGACGTCCTGAATGCTCCTGAGAGGCGCGTATTCGTTCGTGGTCGTCGTGTACGACTTCTGGTATCTTCGGCCCTCCTGGCGTGTCTGGCGGCCTTGATTCTGCTCAAAGTGAATGCCTGGTGGTGGGGGGCGGTGGTTGGAGTTGGCGTTGTGGGCATGATCTATCCGCTCCGGGTTCTGCCCGGAGGCCGTCGTCCCAAGGATATTGCACTGGTGAAGTCAGCTCTGATCGTAGCCTGTTGGGTAGGCGGAGGTGTTTTGTTGCCAGCGATGTTGTTCGCTGAAAGCGCGTCAGGAGAAAGCCTCCCGATCCAAGATCGGGTCCTTATTTTGGGGTATCGCGCAGCCTATGTGTTACCCAACCTGATTGCCATGGACTGGCTTGATCGGGAAGGAGATCATAGAGTGCAGGCAGGAAATCTTGTCGGCGGATGGTCTGGGCGGCGAGCTTCCCTTTCGATTGCTGCCTTGTGGGCACTGGCCGCTGCGTTTCTCGTCGGGCATGTCACGTTGGATGTGGCAACAACGCTTCTTTTGATTGAAATGGTCGGTCTGACCGGGTTGTGTATTCTGGCGATTCGTGCAATTTCAGCAACGGGTACGCGCGTTGGGGTATCGAAAAAGAGGTCCGTGGGACTCGACTTGTGGGTCTCGTTTCCGATTTTTTCGTGGTTGTTCTGGTTCTTCGGATAGTCCGAGGCCATGAGTGGTTCCTACCGCTCACGCCGGCTCAAGAACCGTTCGCAAAGGAAACCAATCCACTGCAACGGGGTCTGTGTACTTTGGGCACTTCTGATTGCCCTCGGCCCGTCCTTGCGACACCTCGTGTACTTCGGTGCCCGTCGCTCGATCAGCGAGCCGTTCCTACCGTGTCTCATCCAATATCATGATGCGAAGCACTTTCATTCTCGCCGCGCTCATTGCGCTTGGCACCTTGCTGGTCGTTCCAGCCTCTGCTCAGGAGGCTTCCATGGCCATGGAAGTCGAAAGCGATGCCCAGGCTGTTCCGGTCCAAATTGACCTCGACCACGCTGCGTTTGCGCTGGAAGCAGAAAATTCCCTGGTGGAGTTTTACATGTCATTTGAGGCGGCAACGCTTACGTACGAAGGGACGGATCAGGGATTCCTTGCGGAATTGCCTGTTGGAATGGCCATTGTGCGTTCCACGCAGGCTGGAATGGGAGATTCGCCGGAAGAGCCGATCTGGCAGGATGAGCTGAATTTGAGTTTCCTCATGGCGGATACGACGGGTCTTGCAGAGGGGCAGCACTTCGTCCATCAAGTCCGTGCCGCCATTCCTCCCGGCGAATATGAGCTGCAGGTTTCGGTGCCTGAGGATGCGGACATGGGACGTGTCGGCGTAGAAATGCGCCGCGATGTGCTCATTCCTGATTATGCAGAAGCCTCGCAGGTCCGCGTTTCGGACATCACGTTGGCCTCTTCCATTCAGCAGAGTCAGGATCGCGAGAATCTCTTCTGGAAGAATGGACTCATGATTCGTCCAAATGCGAATCAGCTGTTCGGTTCTGGGCTGAACACACTCTTCTATTATGCGGAGGTGTACAATCTGGATACACAGGAATCCGTATCGGGAAATTATACCGTCTTTACCTATCTCTCCGATGCGAACCTTCCGCAACCGATGTCGCAATATCAGCGCCGCTCCAGCCGCACATTGCGGTCACCAGACGTATTGGTCGGCACGTTCAACATTCGAGAATTACCGAGTGGGTCGTATTTCCTGCGTGTTGCGATTCTGAATGAGAACAACGAGTCGATTTCTGAGCAGTCCCGGAAGTTCTTCGTGTACAACCCGGAGGTTGAGCGCGCCTCCCAGGTCGTTTCCCTGGAAGAGTCCTTCGAGTCCAGCGAGTACGCCCGCATGACGGAAGACGAACTGGAGCGAATGACGGAGCACGTTGATGTCATCGCTACCGATGCTGAGCGTCGCCGCCTGCGCGGTATCCGCGACCTTGACGAACGTCGGCGCTTCTTCTTGCAGTTCTGGAACGTTCGTGACCCGAACCCGAACACGCCGGTGAACGAGTATCAGGACGAATTCTATTCGCTCATTCAATACGCGAACGACCGCTACACGAACAGCTTTTCAGAAGGATGGAAAACGGATCGTGGACGCGTCCTGGTACGGTTCGGTGCCCCGACAGCCATCGATCCGCACTTGTTCGATCGCGGGTTCGAGCCTTACGAAATCTGGGAGTACAACAACATTCCCGGGGAAGGGCAAGCCCAGTTCGTTTTTGCTGATCTCGATGGTTTCGGCTCGTTTGAGCTGATCCATTCTACGGTTACGGGAGAGCGCAAATCGACCAACTGGATGATGGAGATCCGCAAGTAATCATTGTTCGCGCAGTGCTCCGATCGGGTGCCGAACCCGGTTTTCATTGAGATTTGTGTGGGTCGGGCCGCCAGAAGGCGGCCCGACCCACATCTGCTTTTGGCCCGTGCCGTATTTTCCATGCTTGAAATGAATATGCGCGCGGAGTCGCCTCATGGATGGGGCAGTCAACAAAGCGGGCCCCCACCAGTCATCACCGTCTCCTGACCTCAGAGACCTATCATGATCCCAGATCACACGTCCATCGAGTCCCTTTCCGATCACGTCGGCGAAACCGTCACGCTCCGCGGATGGCTCTACAACAAGCGCAGCTCAAAAGGGCTGCATTTCCTCGTCCTGCGTGATGGCACCGGTCTATGCCAGTGTGTTGTGAACGAAGGAGATGTAGATGCTGCCAGTTGGGAGGCCGCCTCAGAAGCGACCCAGGAAAGCTCGATGGAGCTGACCGGGCTGATTCGCGAAGACGAGCGCCAGGTGGGTGGCATGGAAATGCAGGTCACGGCGATGTCACTCTTCCAGAAAGCGGAAGAGTATCCAATCACGCCTAAGGACCACGGTGTGGACTTCCTGATGAACCACCGTCATCTATGGCTGCGCAGTCGTCGCCAATGGGCCATCCTGCGCATCCGCAACCGGGTCATCATGTCCATACATGAGTTTTTCCAGGAGAGGGGCTTCGTCCAGATGGATGCCCCGATTCTTACTGGAACAGCTGTGGAAGGTACCTCGACGCTGTTCGAGATGGAGTACTTCGGCCGATCTGCTTACCTGACGCAGAGTGGTCAGCTTCACGGTGAGGCCATGGCGATGGCATTCGGCAAGATTTATACGTTTGGGCCCACTTTCCGCGCAGAGAAGTCGAAAACCAGGCGTCACCTGACGGAATTCTGGATGATGGAGCCCGAAATGGCATTCTATGATCTGGATGCCACGATGCAATTGACGGAAGAAATGCTGTCCCGGATTGTGAGTGATGCCCTGCGCGACTGCCAGACTGAGCTGGAAGTTCTGGAACGCGATCAGGAACCGCTGAAGCGCAGTATCGGGGATTACCCACGTGTCTCGTACACCGAGGCCGTCGAGCTGCTGCACTCCGAAAAGACGGCTACGATGGTCAAGGAGAAAATAGCCGCTAATGAGCAGGAGAAAATCGATCTTGAGAAGGAGCGCGAAGAAGGTAAAGCGGCCTATGGGCAGGCCAAAAAATGGCAGAAACGCAAAATTGACGCCCGCGAGATCGAAATCCAGGGTCGCCTGAATGAGATCGAGGAAGAGCTGCGCAACCTGCCCAAGTGGCTAGAGTCGGCTCAGAACTTCGAGTGGGGTACGGATTTTGGCGGAAGTGATGAGACATTGATTACGTGGCACTACGATCGTCCGATCATCGTCCACCGTTTCCCGGCCGTCTTTAAGGCCTTCTACATGAAGCGCGATCCGGAAGATGATACGCTGGCGCTGGGCATGGACGTGCTCGCACCAGAAGGCTACGGTGAGATTGTCGGTGGGGGTGAGCGGGCCACAGATCTGGCCTTCCTGCAGGAGCAGGTCAACGCTCACGGGCTGCCTGAGGAAGCATTCAAATGGTATTTCGACCTGCGCCGCTACGGATCCGTGCCACATGCCGGATTCGGGCTGGGGCTGGAACGCACAGTGACCTGGATTTGTGGAATCCATCACCTGCGTGAGACCATTCCTTTTGCGCGGACGCTCGACCGGCTCTATCCCTGATCCCAGATCAGCCCAGCCGACATGGCTGTCAGCGGTCGAGCTCTATTCCCTTCTGCGGCGAGGTATTGCCAATCGTTCAGCGATACGCGGCAATCTGGAACAAGGATTGCATGTTGACGGGTAGGATTGGGAATAATCCCGGTCACGTCGCAAAATCGCAGATCAAGAGAGGATTCAAGATGATCGCTGCAGCATATAACGCACGCTTCTGTACTGGAATGCGCACACCTTTAGCGCTTCTGCTGGTGCTGGTTCTTGGCTTTGCCCTACCAGCAAGCGCACAGGACCGTGCTTTGACGGTCTCCGTTTCGGGCGAAGGGACAATCAAAGTCTCTCCCGACATGGCAACCATCTGGTTTTCCGTCGTCACGCACGACGAATTGCCCGACCGAGCGCGTGCTCAAAACGCGGATGCTTCCGCTGCGGCCATGAATGCCGCTCGAGAGTTGGGTATCGAAGAGAAAGATCTCCAGCTGGAAGGTCTTCAGCTCGCCCCCCGTCGCGTATACGATCCAGATCGTCGGGTGTACAACCAGGACGGGTTTGAAGCCACTCGTACGGTCAAAGTGATTATGCGCGACCTCGATGTGCTTCCGGATCTGATTGCTTCCATAGTGGAAAACGGTGCAAACCAGTTGAACAACATTCAGTACGGACTCGAAGACAGGGAGTCGATCGAACTGGAGGCACTGGCGCGTGCCGTTAATCGGGCCAAGGAAAAGGCGTCAGTGATGGCAGGTGAACTGGGCTGGGCGCTCGGAAAAGCCATTCAGATCAATGAGCAGGGCGTCTCTGTCCCTCAGCCACGTGTGCAAATGGAAGCGTTAGCCATGCGCGCGAAAGACGACGGTGGTAATCCAGACGCATTCGCAGCAGGTGAGCTGGACGTGCGCGCATCGGTCACCGTGGTTTTTGGCCTTCTGGAGCCGAACGAGTAACGCGGAATTACTCTCTCGACGCTCGACGAATACAAGAAGGGGGCGGTCGCCTGCGGCGACCGCCCCCTGAGCCTGATACTCAGCGATCGACTATTTCTTGAACCACTTGTTGTAGGCCCACAGGATGACCAGCGCACCAAGTGTCGCGCTGACGATCGATCCAAGCAGGCCGTCGAGAAGGCGATTCATGCCGAGCAATCCGCCCAGCCAGTCGCCGACGAAAGCGCCGCCGATGCCGAGAAGGGTGGTCATGACGAATCCGCCATCATCCTTGCCAGGCATGATGTACTTGGCCAGCGCTCCTGCGACAAAGCCGACTATGATGATCCACAAAATTCCCATGGTAGTCCTCGTAGTTGGTTCATGGCGCGATGCTCTGGGTGACGAACAACGTCGGCATTGCGCGATTCAAAGCGGGTTCTACGACTGCATGCGCTTAAGGATACGATCTCTGTTCGTTAGTTTCCCGTACCGCTTTTTCTGAAGCTCCAATCCTCATTCCATGTCCCAGACGCTCGTCGTTTCCATTTCCGGTGTTCGCGGCATTTTCGGTGCCGGCCTCGATCCAGAAGTCATTGTCCGTTTCGCCTCGGCCTACGGTACATGGATTCTGAATCAGCATCCTGATCAGCCAACCGTGGTCGTCGGTCGCGATGCCCGCGTATCGGGACCGGTCTGTGCGGACCTCGTGATGCGGACGCTGCAGAGCCAGGGCATCGATGTCATCGACGCAGGATTGGCCACGACGCCAACGGTCGAGATGGCCGTACTCCAGGAGCGGGCAGCCGGCGGCATCGTCCTTTCCGCCTCCCATAACCCGGCCGAGTGGAATGCCCTCAAGCTGCTAAACGAGCGCGGGGAATTCCTTCCGCCGAAAGATGCGCAGGTAGTCATCGATGCTTCGAAGAGCAAGAGTGCTGCCTGGGCTTCCTGGGACTCACTGGGCGATCGGAGCGAGAAGGACTTCCTTCCAGCCCATATCGAAGCTGTAGCTGGACTCGAAGGAATCGACGCAGATCGCATTGCGGAGCGGGATTTTCGCATCGTAGTCGACGCCGTCAACTCCGTGGGCGGCATCGCCATCCCGGCCTTGCTGCGCCGACTGGGCGTGCGCGAAGAGCAGATCATCCGATTGCATTGTGAACCTACGGGCCGATTCGCCCATCCAGCCGAGCCTCTTCCGCAGAACCTGACAGAAATCATTGCGCGCGTCGGCCAGGAAGATGCCGACCTCGGACTCGTTGTCGATCCGGATGCTGATCGCCTGGCGCTGATCGCCGATGGAGGAGTCTACGTGAGCGAAGAGCTCACGCAGGTGCTTGCGGCTGACTACTGGTGGCAAAACCACAGCGGTCCATTCGCCACGAATCTGTCATCCTCGCGCGCCATCGAGGATGTCGCAGCCCGCCACGGCGAATCTGTCTATCGCTCCGCGGTAGGGGAGATCAATGTGGTCGAGCGCATGAAAGAAGTCGGCGCTGCCATCGGGGGCGAAGGCAATGGGGGCGTGATCCTGCCGGATCTCCACTATGGACGTGACGCGCTGGTCGGAGCGGCGTTGATCCTGCAGCATCTCGCGACTACCGGCTCAAAGCTGTCCGAATGGGTAGCGCAAATGCCGGTCTATCACATCGCCAAGCTGAAAACCGATATCGGGGATCTCGATCCGGATGCGCTGCTCGCCCGCATGGCTGAGAAATATGCCGGCGAAAAGATCTCGACCATCGACGGGGTGAAGATCGACCTGGACGAGGGATGGGTGCACATGCGCAAATCCAACACGGAGCCCATCATTCGGGTCTATGCAGAAGCGGGTTCAGACGAAGCGGCCAACGCTCTCGGTCAGCGATTCATGGGCGAACTGCTGGCGTAATTCGCCCTGCTAGAATCGCTCGGTGAGACGCGCGCAGGCCTGACCTCCTGCCCATGATTTACAGGTCCGTGTACCGGGCATCCTCCACGTCGGAAGCGGGAGGGGTCGTGCGGGGTGCATCCGCCGAACGCTTCTTGACCACGCGGATCGACGGACCGCTGGTGTCGTCCTGACGGCGCGCCTGAGAGTAGTCGAAGTCGCGATTGGACGGGCGCCGGCCCTGAACAGGAGGTACTTCACCTTTCGCAGCAGCGATGAGGTTGCCCGCAGCCCGGAAGATGTACCAGGCGAGGACGGCCAGAATGATCCACTTGAACAGCATCAGCGCAGGAAAAGGCTACAGGAGCGGTGTGCCGGATGAGGAGGGATTGAAGTACGTCGTGCCCGGATGACGCAATCCGGCGATCTGTCTGATGAGTTCGTTCAGATCCTCGGGATGTTTCACAAAATCGATGTTCGTCGCATTCACTATCAGGAGAGGACTCTGATTGTAATGGAAGAAGTAGTGGTTGTAGGCCTGGTTCAGGCTGTCGATGTATGCCCGATCCATGTCTTTCTCGTAATCCCGTCCCCGTGAGGCAATATTCGCCATTAGACGGTCTGTTGAGGCCTGCAGATAGACGATGAGATCAGGGACTGGCGTTGTCGGCTGCATGATGCCGAACATGGTTTCGTACAGACTCAATTCGTCCCCGTCCAGGTTGATGCGCGCGAAGATTCGATCTTTGTCGAACGTGTAATCGGCCATCACGAAGTTGTGGAAGAGGTCTCGGCCACCCAGGGTCTGCTGCTGACGAAATCGACTGGCAAGAAAGCTGAGCTGTGTCTGGAAAGCCCAGCGGGCTCGATCTTCGTAGAATCGCTCCAGGAAAGGATTTTCCTCAAACTGCTCGAGGACCAGGCGCGCATCGGCTTGCTCGGCCAACATGTTGGCGAGGGTCGTCTTTCCAGCACCAATTACCCCTTCAATGACCACATACTGCAAATGCTCTGGCCATGCCACCGATTCGTGATCGGCTACTTCCTTGGGAGCTGGTCGTTGGGACTGATCGTCAAACAGGCTCATGCACGATGCGGAAGCTGCAGGGGAGAATAGCGGACCGTATCGGTCTGGTCCGGACAGATGGAGAGAAGATACCCCACACGCTCGTCAAACGGAGACGGCACATGGACATCTGCAGCAATTTCAGCAAGCGGCCCCAAAACGAAGCGTCGCTGATCAAGGCGCGGGTGGGGAATGTCCAGCTTGGTGGTCTTGACGATGTTGGCCCCGGCCAGGATGATATCCAGGTCGAGCGGCCTTGGCTGCCATCTACCCTTGGTGCTTCTGTCCCGGCCATGCTGGGTTTCGATTTCGAATAAAAGCTCTATGAGATCCTCGGGCGCGAGCCCGCTTTCACACGCGATGACGGCGTTCAAGAATGCCGGTTGGTCTGGCTGCCCTGGTTGTACATGGGCTTCCGTTTCCCAGATGGACGAGGCGGCCATCACCCGGCATTCTCTAGCTTCGTGGATGGCATGCACCGCACTCTGCAGATGCTGCGCGCGATCACCAAGGTTGGAGCCAAGCGCTATGTGATATGTGATCGGTTCGGTCACAGGATCAAGGTAGGAGAGAGGCCAAAACAAAGCGGGCCGCAGGATAGATCCTGCGGCCCGCAATGATAATCGTCTTTGACGAGGGAGACTAGAAGCCACCCATGCCACCCATGCCGCCCATGTCCGGAGCGCCACCGCCCATTGGGGCTTCAGGCTCAGGCTTGTCGGCGATAACGCTTTCCGTCGTCAGGAGCAGACCGGAAACCGAAGCAGCGTTTTCGAGCGCTGTGCGGCTGACCTTGGTCGGGTCAATCACACCAGCTTCGATCATCGAGCCGTACTCTTCCGTCTGTGCGTTGAAGCCGAAGTCGCCTTCGCCTTCGAGCACTTTCTGGACAACGATGGAGCCTTCGAGGCCGGCGTTGGCAGAAATCTGACGCAGTGGCTCTTCGAGGGCACGACGAATGATCGCGACACCGATGGTCTGATCTTCGTTGTCCGTCTCAAGGCCTTCCAGACCGGCGATACCACGCAGGAATGCAACACCGCCACCAGGTACGATACCTTCTTCAATGGCTGCACGCGTTGCATGCAGGGCATCTTCGACGCGGGCCTTCTTCTCTTTCATTTCAGGCTCGGTAGCAGCACCGATGCGCAGAACGGCAACACCGCCGGCCAGCTTGGCCAGACGCTCCTGCAGTTTCTCGCGATCGTAGTCGCTCGACGTAGATTCGATCTGCTGTTTGATCTGGCCAGCACGGGCCTTGATCTGCTCAGCATCTCCGGCGCCGTCGACAACCGTGGTGTTGTCTTTGTCCATGACAACGCGCTTGGCCTGGCCGAGCGCTTCCAGGCCGGTGCTTTCCAGCTTGTAGCCTTTCTCTTCGGAGACGACCGTTCCGCCCGTCAGGATGGCAATGTCTTCCAGCATGGCTTTGCGGCGATCACCGAAGCCAGGTGCCTTGACGGCTGCAATCTTGAGCGTACCACGCAGTTTGTTGACTACGAGCGTAGCGAGCGCTTCGCCTTCGACATCTTCTGCGATGATTACGAGTGGGCGTCCCATCTGAGCGACCTTCTCGAGGACCGGCAGCAGATCCTTCATCGCACCGATCTTCTTGTCGTGGATGAGGATGAAAGGGTCTTCCATCACGGCTTCCATGTTATCAGGATCCGTCACGAAGTAAGGAGAGAGGTAGCCACGGTCGAACTGCATTCCTTCAACGACGTCCAACGTCGTTTCCATGCCTTTGGCTTCCTCAACGGTGATGACACCTTCTTTGCCAACACGCTCGAAAGCGTCAGCGATGTCGTTACCGATGGCCGAGTCGTTATTGGCCGAGATCGTAGCGACCTGGGCAATTTTGTCACGGTCCTGGATCTCCTGGGAGATGCCACGCAGGTGAGCGACAACCGACTGAACGGCTTTGTCGATACCACGCTTGAGGTCCATCGGGTTGGCACCGGCTGTGACGTTTTTGAGGCCAGTCGTCATGATGGCCTGTGCCAGGACCGTAGCGGTCGTGGTACCGTCACCGGCAACGTCCGAGGTCTTGGAAGCAACTTCCTTGACCATCTGGGCGCCTACGTTTTCAATCTTGTCTTCGAGTTCGATCTCTTTGGCAACCGAAACACCGTCTTTCGTGACGGTTGGTGCGCCGAATTTTTTCTCGATAATGACGTTGCGGCCTTTCGGTCCGAGCGTCACTTTCACCGTATCGGCAAGCTGGTCGACACCGCGCTTGAGAGCGGTACGTGCTTCCGAGTCAAAAATGATTTGCTTAGCCATGAGTATGTAATTGGGTTATCGTCCTTGAACGATCACGTGCCCGGGTACGGGACACGGGTGAACAGGGTGCGGCGTCAGCCGGTGACAATGCCGAGGATATCGGACTCGCGCATGATGAGCACATCATCGCCGTCCATCGTGATTTCAGTGCCGGAATACTTTCCATAGAGTACCGTATCGCCTTCACTGACGGTCATGTCGATCTTGTTGCCGTTTTCGACTTTGCCGGGGCCTACAGCCAGGACGGTGCCGCGCTGCGGTTTTTCTTTTGCGGTATCGGGGATGAAAAGTCCGCTCGCCGTCTTCTCTTCGGCTGGCTCGGGCTTCACCACCACGCGATCGCCGAGAGGTTTGATGCTAGCCATGGGTTGCTGCCTCTGATGAATGTTGGTTGATATTCTTTGATGGATTGGCACTCTGGGTGGGAGAGTGCTAAACCGTGGTCAATACGTAACCAGGCGGATGGATCTCTCCGCTTGGCAGACGTCTACAACCGAGGGTTTTCACGGTCTGTTCCGCCCAATTACACCCAAAAACCTTGCTTTCGTACCTCAAAAGGGAACAGAGCAATTAAAAAACTGTGAACCGGACCGGCTTACTGCTTCCCTGCACCGATTTCCCATCGATCTTCGCTCATGAAACGCCCAGACTCGTTCTTCCGAAACGGCATGCTGTTGGGAGTTGGATTGATTACGCTGGTCGTGCTGGCGCTCTTACCACCGTTTGTCTCGCCCGCGGTTGCCGAGGTATTGATGGCGGCGTTTGATCCCGTCTGCCACCAACTGTTCGATCGGTCCCCTCATGTTGATGGAACACCATTTGCCGTGTGCCATCGCTGCTTCGGAGCTTATATGGGCTTGGCCGCTGGCTCCTTGGCTTTTACGGCCAGTCGTGGTCGCTCGCTCACCAGCTGGTCCCCCTTTCTTCTCCTTATCCTGGCCGTCCTTCCGGGCGTATTGGACTGGAGTGGGGACGTACTTGGGTTCTGGACCAACACTCCCTTCTCCCGTGTGTTGTCTGGTGGATGGTTCGGAGTCTGGGCAGGAATGCTGCTCGGATCGGCCGTCCAAGGTGATGGGTACAGGACGGGCTGACGGGCTGCCCGGGCTTACTGATTCGTGTAAAAAATGAATCTTCAACGACACTTCTGGTGCCATCATTCGTAAATTTTGGCATTCAGGAAAGAGCGCTACTCCCACGCAACCCCACCCCATCATGCTCGATACCAAGCAGTCGATCCTTCTAGGTGCACTCGTCACAGGTATTCTCAGTACATCCTACCTGGGCCTCATCAATTTCCTTTGTTGTCTCGGTGTGATTGCTGGGGCACTGGTTGCCGTATGGCATTACACGGATACAAACGAGCTCACTATTTCGACAGGCAAAGGAGCAGGCATGGGTGCATTGGCAGCCATCGGAGGCGGTGTTATTTCGCTGATTGCCAATCTCGTACTCATCCAGATGGGTATCCGCCACGATCTGGCTACAGTGGAGTTCATGATCAATACATTCGGAGACGGCATGGCACCCGAGCAGATCGAGGCGATGGAATCACAGCTTGAGGCACCGTTCGAGATAGGCATGTACTTTTTCAACGCCTTGTTCGGATTTGCCATCTCAGCTGTTTTTGGTGCCGGTGGCGGTGCAATCGGCGCTAAGATCTTCAAGAAAGGTGGTGACGAACCGACAGAATTGTCCGTGATCGAAGAGTTGTAGCCTCCATTTGCTGCTCAGCGACGTCCTTTTCTTTTCGACAGTGGAGGAGCCAATACTTCGGCCGCGATGAAAGCCTGACGGGAGACCATTTGGTCTTTCAGATCGGGTGCGGCGGTTGATGCTTCCGAAGGGGCTTGCTTGACGGGGTCTTGGAAGGAAAACTCGTGGTCATGCGTGATGATGGGAGCCGCGAAGGTATCTGAGGTCTGCTCTTCGAATGCTTGGTCGTAGAAAACGGGCTTGGACTTTACGGTGTCGTAGAAAGGCGACGGTTTTCTCGAGCGATCTGTCTTTTTTGGAGCGTTCAGCCGTGTCGGTTCCGGCAGAGGAGCTGCTTCGAGCTCGTAGTGTGGCTCTGGAAGTCTCCGGGATTCGGCTGCGGGCTCAAATGGATCACCGCGAAGCACACGCCCGATTTCTCCCAGTGCCTCTTGTAGATCGGGAGGCATCTCTCTGGCGGAATCCCCCGCCTGTTCGGGTACAGGGCCGCTGGGCTGTCGTCGCTTTGAAGCAATCGACTGCAGAATGTATATCGCCGCGATGGCGAGCCAGAATAAGACGTCCAGTTCCATGACATGTAAGGGGCTTCCTTGGCTAAAGCCTGCCGTCTAGCGGGGTTCCTGCTCGAGTAGATCGAGCAAGCGACGATTAGCGCGTGGAAAGGCGTAGTCGCCAAACGACTCCTTCGCAATCCATGCGTGAGGTTGCTCTGTCCGCGATACGTGGTCTGAAAGTAGCACGCATTCGAATGCGTGCATGGTAATGCGGAAGTGGGAGTACGCATGCTTTATGCTGGTTATCGGCGCAACGACCTGTATCTGCATACCCGTTTCCTCCAGCACTTCGCGATGACAGGCCACCTCAGGTGTTTCTCCTGGCTCCACTTTGCCGCCCGGAAATTCCCAGAGACCTCCCAGCATGGCGTCCGTCGCTCGCTGCTGGATATAGACTCGCGATTCGGCATCCCGAATGATGCCAACCGAAATATCATAGTGGGGGACGGGTTTCTTTTTCTTCTTGACGGGAAAATCCGTTTGGCGATCCAGTTGTGCAGCCCTGCAATGCGTCTGCAAAGGACATTGACTGCAGTCGGGATTCTTGGGCAGGCACACCAAGGCACCCAATTCCATGACGGCCTCGTTGTGTATTCCGGGTCGGTCGTGATCCAGGAATGCGTCCGCCCACGTTTGTATCTGGCGCTTTGCTTGTGCGGAATCGACGGGTTCGTCGAAGGCATGCAGGCGGGTCAGCACCCGAATGACGTTCCCATCAACTACCGCTCTGAGTTCGCCGAAAGCAATGGAAGAGACAGCTGCTGCGGTATAGGGCCCCACTCCGGGCAAGCGAAGCCATTCCTCGTAGGTAGTTGGTATCGACCCTTCGTACTCGGAAACAATCAGTCTGGCCGCCTTATGCAGATTTCGGCACCGGGAATAGTAGCCGAGGCCTTCCCACATCAGAAGTACCTCGTCCAGTTCGGCTGCAGCAAACGCCTGAATGGAAGGAAAGCGGGCGGTGAAGCGCAAAAAATATGGTAATCCCTGATCGACCCGCGTCTGTTGCAGCATGACCTCGGATAGCCAAATGTGCCACGGATCCTGGCTCTCGCGCCATGGAAGAGGACGGCGGTGATCCGCAAACCACCTCGACAAACGAGCGGTCGCGGCCCTGTCCAAGTGACTGGGCGAGAGATCCCATTCAGAGGATGCGCTGCTCATTCCACGATAACGTCAATTTTCCAAGCGGCATTCAAGGTTGTGTCGGGAGTGTGGGCATCCGATTCGATCGCATGTCTGCCCCGGTCCTTTTCCGAAGTGGCCCACACAAAACTCGTATCCTTGAGCCAACTGAACAACGGAAGACGAGCAGCAGAGTAGCGGGATATGGCCAGCCCATCGATGGAATCAGGAAGCTGGGTAATGAAAGCGCGACCGGCAAGGACGGTGTCGGCTACCGAAGCCTCTGAAACGGAAGGATTGGGAGGGGGTTTGTATGCTTCCAGCCACCATCCCCCGAGTACGAGGGGCAGCAGCACAGCGATGATAACGGCCGATATGTTTCTGCGCATGAATCCCTTTTCCCGATGACGATGCGCCGTCTTACATCAGGTGTGTCCTGCGGGATCCGGCTAGTGCTGAAGACAGCCGTTTGCGCGGTGACTGTGATTCTGTGGGGTGCCGATAGCGGGCTGGCTCAAGATGCCCCGGCCTTGGAAAGAACCCGGGACTTTGAGGTTGTGGAAGAGAGCGCCGACTCCGAAGGCGTTGAACGACTTGTGTGGCCAGTAGGAGTCGGAATGCCGGGACGCGTTGCCGGATGGGAAGATCAGCTCCTTCGATGGTACCACGGCCGGGCCTATTTCAGTGCTCGCGTGGACTCTCTTGACGAGGTCGGTCGCACGGTTTGGGTCCACAAAGGCGCTCCCACTGTCCTTGGAAATATTCAGCTACGGATGTCCGAGCCCGAGACAACAGGCGAAAGCTTACCAGACGCGGACAATCTTGGATTGCAAGCATGGCATAACCAGCTGGCAACCAGTGAAAATCTGGAATCAATCGTTGTGTCTGTTCTGTCGAGGTACTCTGAGCAAGGTTATCTGGGTGCTCACGTTTCCATCGCAGACCTCGCGCTCGGGCCAGATGGTCTCGACGTATCCCTGGATCTGGATCTGGGCCGCCCCATTCGGTTGGGCGGCGTGATTCTCGAGGGTGACGTCCGTACCCGGCCGGATCTTGTGCTGAGTGCCTTGGGACTTCGCCGCGGGCAAACACTCGCTGCCTTTCGTTTGAATGAGATTCGCAATGATGTGATTGCGCTGGGATGGCACGATGCCGTCTTCGAGCCCCGTTTTGCGATGACGACCGATTCGACGGCTACCATCGTAATTCCTGTGTCTCCGATGGCACCCGGGCAATTCGATGTGGTGGTCGGAGCCCTTCCCGCATCGGGCGAAAACGGAGCCAGCGTCATTGGCTCGGGTCATCTGGAATTGACCAATGCATTTGGGCGAGGCCGGCTGCTGGAGGCACGTGTGAATCGGCTTCCCGGACAGGCCTCGTCGGCGCTGCTGGCCTTGGAGACGCCGGCTCCACGAGGACTGCCCCTCATTCTCCACTTGGGGCTTCAAGGGCATCAGCAGGACTCTACCTGGAATCAGACCAAGCTTTCGAGCAGCGTACGGTTCCGATTGGACCGGGGGACCTGGATAGGCGCTACATTTGCAGCGGAGCGGACGCGTTCAGGATTTTCAGGTAGCGTGTTCGAGGGAGGGCAGCAGTTGGTCCCTCGCGCGTCGATGCAACTCGGTGGAATGACGCTGCGCATTCAGCGTCTTGACCATCCAAGGTTTCCCCGTCGAGGACTCCGGGTCGAGTCGCTGCTTGAGCGCGGTCTGCGTACCTCACGAACACGGGAAATAAGCGGGGTAGATACGTTGTCCGTACGACGATCCGAGCGCCGGGAGCGTCTTACGATGGACTTGGACATATACATGATGAGTGGCAAGCCGTTTGGCGTGGCTGCCGGGGTGGACGTCTCGGCGCTTCGGGCCGGCAGGCCTGACATCAGCGAACTGCTTTTTCTCGGGGGAGCGTCATCGCTACGCGGGTATGACGAGAACCGTTTTCAGGGAAGTACGGTGGGAAGGGCGTTTATTGAAGGACGTTGGTATGTCGATCGCGCTACCTGGGGCTTCCTGTTCTACGATGCCGGATGGGTTGCTGTTGACGCGGATTTCGAAGGTGGTATTCCTGCACTCATCGAGCAATCCGAAGGCTTTCATCCGGGATACGGTTTTGGATTCGTATTTTCTTCAGCAGTAGGGCCCATTTCGCTTTCCTATGCGCTGAATCCTGACGAATCCCTCCGCACCGGGCGGGTGCACCTCGGGTTATCCTTTGGGCTTTAAAAGGGAAATCCATTCCCATAAACCGGTCCATCGTTCCATATTGATCCTTTCATCAGGCCCGTGAGCAAAGAAAAACATCGGTTTTACGCTCCTCCAGAGTCATTTTCAGGTCAAGACGTCGTCTTGTCAGAAGATGAAAGTCGACATGCACGCAAGGTTTTGCGTGTGGTTGTGGGAGATTGGATAACGGTGGTTGACGGGGTAGGGGGCACGCATCGTGTCCGCATAACAGAGGTAGGGAAGAAGCTCGTTGCCGGAGAGGTGACATCCAGCACCAAAGACGGGGGCGAACCTCTTCGCTCAATGCATATCGCGTTAGGGATACTGCATCAGCCGGCACGATGGGAGACGTTTCTGGAGAAGGCCGTTGAACTTGGGTGCACCCGCATAACGCCCATGGTGACCGCGCGGACACAAAAAGTGCGTCTGAAGCGAGGGCGTTTGCAGCAGATCATGATTTCAGCGTTGAAGCAGTCGGGACGCAGTCGCTTGCCGCAGCTGGATGAACCAACCGTATTCGAGGATCTGCTTTCCTCATCCCCCGGCATACGTCTGCTGTGTCATGAATCCAGTCCGGATGCACCAACCTTGCCTGCGCTGCTGTCGCAGACTGAAGCCGATCAGCATCTTGTTATTCTAATCGGTCCAGAAGGAGGGTTTACGGAGGATGAGGTCATACTGGCTTCCGGTGCGGGTTGGGAAACGGTTTGGCTGGGAAGCCGAAGGTTACGCGCAGAAACAGCCGCCCTTACGGTAGCTGCCATCGTTTCGCAGTGGTAAAGCCCATTTGGGGCGCTCTAGCGGGCAAATAGGGTGTAAATGGGGTGTAAATGGGGGCGTGAATCCTTTGCGAACCCGGGGGACATCGTCTTACCCAGTTGAAATACGCGGATTGATCAGCGTATCTTTCTAGGCTGACACTGTATGCGCTGCCCCGATTGGAGCGCGCCAAGAATCTTAAGAGACATGTTTACTTTCCTGATCGTACTGATTTCCATCATCGCTGTGCTGATGACGCTTGTTGTATTGCTGCAGAGTGGTAAAGGTGGTGGACTCGCAGGTATCGCTGCTGGTGGTGCAACCACGCAGATCCTGGGTTCCCGTCAGGCTCCCGACTTCCTGGAAAAAGCGACATGGTCGCTGGCCACGGCATTCATCGTGCTGTGCATCCTCTCCAACTTCGTCATCGGTCCCGAGACGCAAGGCGGTTCGGTCATTCAGCAGAATGCTGACACAGGTCAGGTTGAGAACCCCGTTCTCCCTGCTCCCGCTGATGCGGTTCCGGCTGAATCAGGCGCCGCGGGTGAAGGCACCGACGAGGGTGGCGATCAGTAAGCTGCCCGCCCTGGGATAGGGCCGACCCCAGACGCGGGTCAATAGAGACTGAAGGGCGCGCCGGCGAATGCCGGCGCGCCTTTTTCTTTTTCCTGGCTGCGGGGAAGGATTTCCACGGAATGGCTTGGGCGCCATCGATCCGATGGCCAGAAAAAGGATGAGCCCCGCATCGTTTCCGACGCGGGGCTCGTGTAAGAAGTAGCCAGTGCTGACCTGTAAGCCGAATTCTGTCTACCTGACGGTCGGCCAATCCGTCAGAGAGATCATCATTTATCTGGGACTGACGTCACCGTCAGCCTCTAGCAGTCTACCCGCATCATGCAGAGCGGGCCGCTCTGCTGCCATGGGCAGCGATGCTGCTTGACCTTGCACCCCACGGGGTTTACCTGGCCGACCCGGTCACCCGGATCGCCGGTGGGCTCTTACCCCACCCTTTCACCCATCACCTGTGCCCCAAAGGGCCATCGGCTGGTCTACTCTCTGTTGCACGTGCCGTCACTCCGAATATCTCCGGAGCGCCTTCCCGTTAGGAAGCGCGGTGCCCTATGGTGTTCGGACTTTCCTCACCGCCGGGTTGGTAGCGGCGCGATGATCCGGTCAGTTCGCCTGAAATGAAAAACGGCGCCGCGGGTTTCCCGCGGCGCCGTCAAACTGGTACGTCCAGTGAGCGGATAAGCTTATGTGAACCTTATTTGGCTGCAGCTACCGTTTCCGTGAACATATCACCGTCGACGATGATGCGTCCCGTGTGTTCGCAGGCAACAATCCTGTTGCGCTGACGAATCTCCAACTGGCGCTGCGGGGGAACGGAGAAGCCGGCGGCGGCTCCGCGCTCCAGCGGTACAACAGCACGGCCGTCACGAACGCGAGAGCGGAGTCGGTTGTAGGCGCGCACGTAGCGCTCATCAACTTCCTGCTCAGCCTTCTTCCGCAGTTTCTCCAGGCCAGACTGCTCGCTCTTCGTGTCTTCCATGACCTCTGCGAGCTCGCCCTTTTTCTGCTCGAGCTCCGCATCGAGGCCCTTCAGGCGCTCTTCAGCTTCTTCGATCGCGGCTTCAACGGCTGGTTTCTGCAGCTCGAGCTCCTCGCCGCGGGCCGTAGCGTCCGTGATGCGCTGCTTTTGCGCTTCGATCTCCTTGGTCAGGGCATCGTATTCACGATTGTTTCGCACCTGAAGCTGCTGCTCTTCGTATTTCTTGATGAGGCCTTCGGCATCCTTGATGTCGTTCTCGGCCTGACCGGCAGCAACGGTACTGTCTTTGACTTCCTGCTTGAGTTTCTCAAGACGCGTGGTGAGCCCAGCTTTTTCATCTTCCATGTCGCTGATCTCCTCGGGGAGATCGCCGCGCAGCTTTTTGATCTGATCGATCTTGCTGTCGATGTTCTGGAGACGAATAAGGGCAACCAGCTGGTCGGAAATCGAATGTTCGGCGGTGGTGGGTGCCATTCTGCGTTTTATGCAGGTTTACGGTTATGGTCAGAAGACGAAATAACGGGTGCTCCCAGATAAAGTTCACCCTAAACCCTGCGAAGAATGTGTAAGGACAGACCCGTCAAGGAGTTGGATTGCTCGGAAAAATCGGTCAGTCAGGGATCAGTTTCGACCTGACACCCAGGTCTTGACTGGTGCAGTGCGATGCTTGGTCGTCATGAAACGAACACCGGGGAGCAGCGGCGTCAACCGATCTACCAGCAGATCTTCCGTGCATCGCTCTGTCTCGAAATGCCCTGCATTGACCAATGCCATCCGTGGGCTGCCCTCTCGATCCAATACTTCGAAATAGCGATGGTATGTGATATCCGCAGTTACGTACACGTCGGCTCCACTGCGCATTGCAAGCCTGATGAAGTCGCTGCCGGAACCACCACACACCGCGACGCGCCGAACAGGCATTTCTGTATCACCCACGATACGGAGTGCCGGATTGTCCAGAGCTTTCGCAACCGTATCGAGGAATGCGCCCAGCGATACCACTTGTGGAAGATCACCAACGGCTCCAATACCGGCGTCCCGATAGGTCTGCTCTACGGGAATAACGTCGTACGCTACTTCCTCGTAGCGATGGGCCTGATTCATGGCCGCAACGACAGCGCCCAGGTTCCATCGGGCTACCTCCATTTCCATTCGGATTTCGGAGACCTGCTCACGCGGTCCACCCGCCGACCCGATGTGAGGGTTCGTTCCATCTTCGGGCTTGAACGTGCCCGAACCTGCCGAAGAAAAAGAACATTCCGAATAGGCACCGATGCGACCGGCTCCTGCGGCAAACATGGCCTCTCGGACTTTTTCCGCCGAGTCCACCGGGCAAAAGACCACCACTTTCACGATGCTCTCCGGCAATGTTGACAAGAACTCAGGTTGTTCAACGCCCAGGTCACGCGCCAGCTGAAACGAAACGCCATCGCGCGCCGCGTCCAGATTGGTGTGTGCAACGTAGAGGGCGATTCCGGCCTCGGCAAGTCGAAGGGCCAGGGAAGACTCCAACGTATCATCCGTTAGCCGCTTCAGTGGCTTGAAGATGAGTGGATGATGGACCAGAAGGCAATCCACTTCTTGCCCAATGGCTTCGTCCACGACTTGAGGAGTCACGTCGAGCGCTACCAGCACTTTGGTCACAGTCCGGCTCATTCGGCCGACCAGTAATCCTACATTGTCGTAAGACTGGGCCGTAGCCGATGGCGCCCAGTCTTCGATCACTCGATGGATGTCAGCAACGGTAATGCTCATGTCCGTCCCGAGGCCGCAATTCCTTCTTTCTCATCAACGCGGAGTAGCAAGGCGCCGCCAACCAGGAACAGCAGGACCACCACTACAATTCCTATCCGCATGCTGTCAAAAAGCAGCGTCATCTTGCCCAGCAGAAAGGGGCCCAGGAATGCGGTGAACTTGCCGGAGAAAGCGAAGAAACCGTAGAACTCATTTTCCTTCATTTCCGGTGTGAAGCGCCCCAGCAACGAGCGCGAGGCGGACTGGTTTGGACCAGCCAGCAATCCAACACCGATACCAGCAACCCAGAACCAGGTTACCGACCGGGTGAAGACGGCCAGCAGCGTGGCTGCAATGAGACCCACAATGGAGATGAGGATGGTTGTCTTACCGCCCAATTTGTCGTCGAGGTGCCCCATGGCCCACGCGCCAAACCCAGCTGCGAGGTTGAGCGCGATACCGAACACGATGACGTCGTCCAAGGTGAAGTCGAAAACCACTGTGGCATACAAGCCACCGAATCCGAAGATGGTAATGAGCCCATCGTTGTAGATGAGCCGAGCGACCAGCAGGCGGAAAACCTGCCTGTACTTCTTGATTTCCCGGAAGACGCGGATCAGGTCGTCCTTTGCCTCTCGAATGAGCTGACTGGCCGGTGGCGGGTTTTCCACCTTTTCGTCCTTGACGAGCAGAAACATCGGAATACTGAAGAGCGCAAACCAAGTAGCCACCAGCAAGTTGGTCGCCCGGAATTGAGCATCAGTGTCTGCATTCAACCCGAACAGGGGCGGGTCTGGCTGAACGAAAAGCACCAAGCCGGCAACCAGGCAGAAGAGGCCACCGATATAGCCCAACGCCCAACCATATCCGGAAACGCGCCCGATGCGGTCCGGTGGGGCGATGTCGGGAAGAAAGGCGTTGTAGAACACATTGGCCATTTCAAACGCCACGTTCGCCACGATAAAGATGCCCAGTGCCATCCAAACGTCGCCCTTCTGTGGGAAGAACAAGGCGTAGGTGGCCAGAATACAGACAATCGTGGCGATGCCGAGGTAGCGTTTGCGATACCCACCACGATCTGCCATCGCGCCCATGAAAGGCGAAAGAAGGGCAACCAGCAAAGCAGATATCGTGATGCCGGTCGACCAGAGGTCTGTCCCCGTGGTTTCATCGGGCGCAATGCCTTTGGCGAAGAAGGCCGCGTATACGAACGTCACAACCAGCGTGGTGAAAGCTGAGTTGGCAAAATCGTATGTGGCCCATGCCCATATGGGCGACCTGGAAGTCGGGGTGTCTTTGGTCAAAGCAATCCTCGCGGGTGAGGATCGAATGTACTTGCTTCGTGCCGGGGGCGCAAGGAGGTTTCGTTCTCAGGCCGCTACCGCCTCTGCCACCACGGAAGTAAATCTGGCCACTTCTTCCTCCGTGTTATACGCATGGACAGAAGCGCGAATCATGATCGGAAGATCGCGGGCTTCGGCGTCCAAGCGCGCCCATTTCGGAACAGCCAAATTTACGTTCATGGCGCGCTCGTCGAGGCCGGCCTTGATCTGGCGCGCATTGATGGCGTTGTGCGAAAAAGTCACGATGCCTCCTTTACGCAGGCCGAGGTCGTACACCGAGATACCTGGTATGGAGGCGAGCTGCTCTCTCAGCAGAGCTCCATTGGCGGCAATACGCTCGTAGACCTGATCCTGGCCCAGTTCCAACAGGTACCGGACAGCCGCACCTAACGCGACCTTACCAGCAACGTAGCCTTCCCAATTCTCGAATCGGCTTGCTCCCGCGGCCATTTCGTAGGCGTCGCGACTCACCCAGTCGGCCGCATGCAAGTCCAAGAACGGCGGTTCGATAAGGTCCAGCGCCTCCGTGCGGACATACAGGAATCCGGTGCCTCTCGGTCCCCGCAAGTATTTGCGCCCGGTGGAGGAGAGGAAGTCACATCCGATTTCATCCACATTCACAGCCACCTGCCCAACAGACTGACACGCATCAAGCAGGTAGGGCACGTTGTGTCGCCTGGCGACTTTACCCACCGCTTCGGCTGGATTGACGAGACCGCCGTTTGTTGGAACGTGGGTCAGGCAGATCAGCCGGGTCCGGTCCGTGATGGCGGCTTCGAGCGCGGCAACATCCACTTGCCCATGCTCATCATCTCCAATGACATCAATCTCGATGCCGTGCCGCTTTTTTTGCTGAAGCATGGCCAGGTAGTTGCTGGCATAGGACGCATGCGCTGTGATGACGCGATCGCCCGCCTTGAAGTCCATCCCATAAAAAACCTGGTCCCACGCTCGCGTGGCGTTTTCCATCAGTGCGATCTCGGAGGCATCGGCACCGATCAACTCGGCGATGGCGGCATACGTGTCTTGATACGCTTCTTCCGCGGCATGATGCGCTTCGTACCCGCCAATCAACGATTCTCGGACCAGATGGCCGTGCAAGGCGTCGAGCACCGGTTGCGGCATGAGGCCGGCGCCGGCGTTATTGAAATGAAGCACGTGGTCGCATCCGGGTGTGTCGGCACGCAACCGAGCAAGGTCCAGGGACATGAGCGGGAACCGGGTTGGGGCAGTTGGTTTTCTACCCGGCAAGATAGCCCTCGTAGCTCAGTGGATAGAGCGTTGGTTTCCTAAACCATGCGTCGCAGGTTCGATTCCTGCCGAGGGCACAAAATGGATGATCAAGTCTGATCACAACGCATCAAATATA
>Ga0181593_10000799_pt1 | contig 27818 bp, 19 predicted proteins | sample 071ome_19_FD_133756 | JGI IMG/M metagenome (GOLD analysis project Ga0181593, IMG submission 133756) | Coastal salt marsh microbial communities from the Groves Creek Marsh, Skidaway Island, Georgia - 071413AT metaG (megahit assembly) | ecosystem: Environmental > Aquatic > Marine > Intertidal...
ATCGCTGTATTCCTGGGATCGACGAATGTCCTCCAGCAGCAGTTCTTCCACTTCAAAGGGAAAGGCCAGGGTGATGCCGGTTACCAGGGTCAGTAACAAAGGCAGGGCCAGGACAATGCCCAGGTTGCGATGACTGATCACCAGGGCACCGCTGGACAATCCGGCAGGCCAGATTCCCCTGCTGAACAGGCGACGCAGCGGGATAAAAGTGATAACACCAAGCAGGACAAGAATGACCAGGGCAATAGCCGCAAGCCCGACAATGGTCAGACCAATATCGTCGAGCAGCAGGCGATGGTGCAGGTCATACAGCCACTCCTCAATGCGGTCATTCATATGCCACTGTTCCACCACCCTGCCATCGATATCCACATAGGCATAGTTGGTGTCGTACAGGGTGACTTTGCTGAGGGGAAATTCAGCCGTGGCAAACTGGATGCGCAGAATGTCGTTGTTCTCAAAGGTCGCTTCAATGGCGGCGGCTATGCGGGCAAGGGCACGGGGTTCAGGCGTGAAATTCACGCGTGCCTCAGGAATAGTCAGCATCACGTACTCATCCTTCCACAGCAGCAAGGTGCCGGTGACACTGCTGAGGATGAGCAACAGGGCGAGGGTCAGACCTGCCCACGCATGGACGGTCCTGATCAGTTTCATTAATGGATTTTGCACAATACCTGTTTTATCCCGGCTTGTAGTCCCGACAGTTTTCATCCGGGAATTCCAGCTCGATGGTTGTATGAGTGAGCGAGAAAGGCTCCAGTGTCTGTGCCACCAGTGCCTTGAGTGTTACCTGCGCCTTTGTATCAAGATGGCTTTTAAGGAGCAAGTGAGCAGTATAGACATGGTGCTCTCCATCCAGGGACCAGCAATGCTCATGATGAATAGAAGCGATTTCCGGAATTTTATGCAGTGCCTGGTTGATCTTCTTTGTCAGCAGGGATTCCGGCACCGCCTGAAAAAAGATTCTTACCGTTTCTTTCAGATGCTTGTAAATATTGAAGAGGATAAATGAGGTGAACACCACCGCAAGCAGGGGGTCCAGAATTGGCCAATCCATAAACAGCAGCACCACAGAAACTATCAGGACAGCTGCCCAGCCAAACACATCTTCCAGCAGATGCCAGTTCAACACCTTTTCATTCATGGAATGTCCGCCACTGAGTTTCCAGGCGGCGAGCCCATTCACCGTGATACCCAGGATGGCCAGTCCCAGCATGCCGCCTGCCACCGGCATTTGTGGATTGAACAGGCGGGGCACGGATTCGATCAGCACCCAGGCTGATCCTATCACCAGGATGATACTGTTGATGAGGGCACCGAAAAGGGAAAGGCGACGATACCCATACGTGAACACCTCATCGGGATCCCGCTTTGAGAGCCGATCAAGTATCCACGCGGATCCAATGGATAGACTGTCACCCAGGTCATGCACGGCATCGGCCATGATGGCCGTGCTGTTGGTCAACCAGCCGCCAATGAACTCGATGACACAAAAACCGGCATTCAGGGCAAAGGCAATACCGATCCGGTCCCCCTGGTAATGGTTATGATGGTGATGATGGGAATCGGACATGCTCAGTGACTGCCCCGGGACCTCAGGATGAATTTTTCAATTTCGACAATGAAGAGTATCGGCAAGGAGGCTGAGATACAAACCAGCCAGGCCTTGGCGCTCATGGTTTCCAGGCCGAACAGCTTTTGTGACAGCGGCAGGTAGGTAAAACCCAACTGAACCATCACAACCGTAAATATGGCAATCAGTGATGGCCAGATGCCGACCAGGAAACGCCAGGTAAAAATGCCGGCATGCAGGAAGCGGCAGTTCAGCAGATAAACAGCTTCTATCAGAACCAGAGTATTGATGGCTACGGTTCGGGACAGCTCCAGGCTGGCGCCCTGTTCAAGGAAGGCAGTAAACAGCCAGAAGATGACAGAGGCAGACACCAGAACGACCAGCGCCATCCTCAGCAGCAGGGTGCGCGTGATCAACTGCTGCCCCGGGGCACGCGGCGGCCTGTCCATAATGCCGGGTTCCGCGGATTCAAAACCGATTGCCAGGGCCAGGGTGACAGTTGTCACCATATTGATCCAGAGTATCTGCGCCGGCGTTATTGGCAGTACCGAACCCAGCATGATGGCGAGAATCACCACCATCGCCTCCGCCAGGCTGGTTGGCAGGATGAATACGATCGACTTCACCACATTGTCATATACCGTTCTGCCCTCTTTCACCGCAGTGGCAATGGTACTGAACTGGTCATCGAGCAGAATGATGTCAGCCGCTTCACGTGCAGCATCAGTGCCTTTCAGGCCCATGGCCACACCAATCTCTGACTGTCTTAGGGCTGGCGCATCGTTGACGCCGTCTCCCGTCATGGCAACAACATGGTGCTGTTCCTGCAGACTTCTGACCAGGTGCAGCTTGTTCGCCGGACTGGTTCTGGCAAAAATGTTGACCTCTTCAAGACGACCAGCCAGTTCATGCTGATCCAGTTGGTCCAGCTGCATGCCGGTTAATACCTGCTTTGTATCCAGTCCCAACTCCTGACCGATGGTGGCGGCAGTCAATGGGTTGTCTCCGGTGATCATTTTCACGGTAACACCTGCTGCATGACAGGCTTTGATACTGGCAATGGCTTCGGGTCTTGGCGGATCCTTGATGCCGGCCAGTGCGATGAGAGTCAAGCCACTGCTGATCAACTCGTGATCGAGATGCTCCTCGCCTTTTACCAGCGCTTTCTGCGCCTGTGCGATCACCCGGTGGCCCTCGGCAGCCAGCTGGTCAGCTTGGGACGTCCAGAACAGCTGATCGAATGGCTCCTCACCATGTGCAGTCAACTGCGCCCTGCAGGCGTCAAACAGAACATCGGGCGAGCCTTTGACAAATACCCGGTATTCATCCCCATGTCCTGACTGGTGGGAACCACGATTCAGGGTGGCCATGTAGCGACGTTCACTTTCGAAGGGAAGCTCATCCAGTCGCCGCCAGTCACGCCGGACATCATCATTGATGAGTCCGGTTTTCATGGCGAACACCAGCAGGGCACCTTCGGTCGGGTCACCAGCCAATGACCAGGCCGTGTCCTGCAGGGATACATTGGCATCATTGCACAGCATGCTGCACAGGGCGGCCTGCTGTACCAGGGGGTTGTGGCCATAAATGACGGTTTCACCACTGTCATCGTTCACCACCGCCCCTTCGGGACGATACCCTTCACCGGTAACGTGATAGCGGCCATCAGCGCACACCAGTTGCCTGACGGTCATCTCATTGGTTGTGAGCGTGCCGGTTTTATCGGTGCAGATAACATCCACGGCACCCAGGACTTCGACACTGGGCAGGCGTCTGACCAATGCCTTTTCCTTTGCCATACGCTGAACACCGATAGCCAGGGCAATGGTCACGATGGCTGGCAGGCCTTCAGGGATGGTCGCCACGGCAATACTGATCGCCGCCTGGAACATGTCTGCAAATCCGTAGCCCCTGACCAGCATGCCGAAGGCCATGCACAGCAGTGATACCAGGACAATAACCACACTTAACTGCGTGGCGAAATGTGCCAGCTGTTTCTGCAGGGGCGTTTCAGGAATGATGGTTGACTGCACCATTTCACTGATACTGCCTATCTCGGTATTCACCCCGGTGCTGGTGACCACCCCCCTGGCCACGCCAAAAGTGACAATTGTCCCCATATAGGCCATGTTCCGACGTTCTGCCAATGGCAAAGCCTCGGGCAAGGTGTCAACCAGCTTGCTGACTGGCTGGGACTCCCCTGTCAGTGCCGATTCGTCACAGCGCAGGTTCTTGGTAAAAAAGAGTCTGATGTCTGCCGGCACCCTGTCCCCTGCCTGTAAAATCACCACGTCACCAGGTACCAGCTCGGCACTGTCCACACTGATCTGCGCCCCATTCCTGAGGACCAGGCAACGGGTCCGGGTCATGGCTTTGATCGCCCGCAGGGCTCGCTCTGCCTTGCCTTCCTGGATATATCCCACGATGGCATTGAGCAGAACCACCAGCACGATCACGCCGCTGTCCATGGCATGATCAAGCAGCATGCTGATTACGGCACTGGCCAGCAAAACGTAAATCAGGACATTGCGAAACTGGTTAAGAAAGCGTTTCCAGGCGGGTTCCGGTGGTGAAACGGGCAATTCATTGGGCCCGAAAACTTGCAGACTGTGCGCTACAGTCTCGGACGTCAGCCCCTGCTCGGCACTGCCCAGTCGGCTGAACACGTCATCTGGCTCAACAGCGTGAGGTGACTCGGGGATGGAAAATTCAGTTTCGTTATTCACAACAACCCAAACAGAAAACAACGGAAGCGCTGCTGCAATATTGTCCCCCTTTTATACTTTTTTCCATGACTTTCCCGGGGTGCGATTGATGTAAATCCAATGCGTCAAACATTACCGGCCTTATCTGTAGTCAGCCTGCCGGCCCGGTGCTACGATGCCTGCTGCATGTTTTATGAGAATGTCTTATGGCTTCATTGCGATTTCTTGGCGCGGCCCAGGAGGTAACGGGTTCCTGTCATTTGCTGGAAACGGAGGAGTTGGGACGTGTCCTGCTTGATTGTGGCCTGCACCAGGGCGGTGATGCTGTCGACAAGGTGGCCAATTCCTCATTTGCCTTTGACCCGGCAAGCATCGATGCCCTGATCCTGTCCCATGCCCATCTGGATCACAGCGGACTGATCCCACTGCTCGTCAATAAAGGCTTCAAGGGTACAATTTACTGTACTCAGGGAAGCATGAAACTGCTGCCCGTTATGCTCAATGATGCAGCCGGCCTTTATGAACGCGACCTCAAGCATGAAAACCGGCGCCGCCTGCGTAAAGGCAAAAAGCCTGTTGAACCCCTGTATACCAAAAAGGATGTCGAGACCGCCCTGCAGCTATGCTATCCACAGCGTTACAACAAGTCATTTCCTGTAGGTAAAACCGGCAAGGCCACCCTGTGCTTCAGGGACGCCGGCCATATCCTTGGCTCAGCCATCATCGAACTCAGTTTCCCTGAAGATGGCCAAACCAAAAAACTGGTGTTTACCGGCGACCTGGGCAAGAAGGTCTCGGCACTGATGAATGAGCCTGCCATTGTGGAGGAAGCCGACCTGCTCATGATGGAAGGAACCTACGGCAATCGCAACCACCGCAATCAGCAGGAGACCCTCGACGAACTGGAGACTATCCTGCACGAAACCTGGGAAAAGAACGGGATTGTCATGATTCCTTCCTTTGCCGTGGGACGAACCCAGGAAATTCTTTTCCACCTGGGACAACTGTACAACCAGGGCAAACTGGACCCCTGGGCTGTCTATCTGGACAGCCCCATGGCCATCGAAGTCACCAACATCTATGACGAGTGCCTGAGCGTGCTCGATCGAAAGGATGCCGCACTGATCCGTGAAATGCACAAGGGGTCACTGAAAAACTTCCTGCCCGGTCTCAACTATGTCCAATCACCTGAAGAATCCATGAACCTGAACTTCATCAAGCACCGCGCCATCATCATTGCCGGCAGCGGCATGTGCACGGGAGGTCGCATCCGCCATCATCTGAAGCAGCGAATATGGAATAACAAAAACACACTCATCTTTGTAGGCTTCCAGGCCGCTGGCTCGCTGGGTCGTATCCTGGTGGACGGTGCCAAATCCATCAAGCTGTTCGGGGAGCATGTTGTGGTGAAATCCCGGGTGGAAACCCTGAACGGATTTTCCGCGCACGCCGACCAGAAAGAACTGGTCGAATGGGTGCTCAATGTCAAAAACAAACCACGTATCATGCTGGTACATGGCGAACTGGAATCCCTGGACACCCTGTCCATGAAGCTCTGGCGTGACCACCACGTATCGACTGAAATTCCCTACAGAGGGCAGGAAATATTCCTCTAGGGGCGCTTATTCCACCTTTCAGGACTACTCGCTGCCCGTCTTGCTGCCGGCATAGATCAGCAGCCTTGAACGACCGTCACGGTCCAGGTTCCGGCTGCGGGTATTGGCGGCCCTGTTGCAGAAAAACAGGTCATCGTAGCCATCGCCATTAAAGTCTGCCACTTCAATGTCAAAACCATTGCCATACAAAGGATAGGGAAGCGGCCCACCCTCCTTTACTTCACTGAATACACCATGACCATCGTTCAACAGAGTCATGACATTTCCCCCCAACCGCGAAATCTCGGCATGCGGCAGAAGGACATCCATATCCCCATCCTGATCGAGATCCACCACTTGCAGGGTAAAATGATTGCGCTCACCCGCGGGGTAGTAATTGGCAGGGACTTCCGTGAACACCCCTTTGCCGTTGTTTAACAGGAAATAGTCTTCCTGGCTGCCGAACGTGTTAAAACGTACATTGGCTACCAGCAGGTCAAGATCACCATCATCATCAGCATCCACAGCCCTGATTTCGCGGCTTTCATCGTCAAGGGGCGGCATATTGTCTTCAGCCAGAACCAGCGTCCCCAGGCCTGTATTCAAATAGAGCGCGTTGCGGCCCTCATTGGCCGTAATGACATCCAGGTCCCCGTCATTATCGACATCTGCCAGTTCAATATCCTGGGTGCGTCCTTCATTGAGCCAACGGGCCCGTGTTTCATCCCGAAAACTGCCGCTGCCATCATTGATCAGCACCCGGTTTTCCCCAATATTGCCAATCAGGACATCCTGATCGCCGTCGTTGTCGAGATCGAGGATGGCAAGGCTGTTTGAGGTGTCGGTAACCTCAAGCCGGTAGGAAGAATCCACATAACTGCCAGGCGCAAGCTGCAGATAGAACTCATTGACCTGGTCGTCTTCACTGACAAAAAACATGTCGAGATCACCATCACTGTCAAAATCCGCCAGACCGACCTCTTCGCTGTCATGGATGGTGCGGGGCATATCCAGCCCGGAAGCAAGATCAAACAGGCCGCCACCCGTGTTGATCAGCAGCAGATTGGGACTGAATTCCATAGCCAGTACAAGGTCGATATCACCATCTCCATCGACATCCCCGGCCGCTGCATCCATGCAGGCCCCCACAATGTCGGGCAACCGGGTGTCGGTGATATCCCTGTATAACGGGTCTGCATACACTGCCTGCATCGCGAAAATCACCAGGTAAACAGGCAGCATTCTGGGTTGTCTATGCAATGTCATTTCCTTTAAATCAGCCCACACAGGACAATTACCAAATCCGGCGTGTCCAAAATCGGGTTCCAACCATCACCAACCCCATGATACGGCTTATACAACCTTGGGGAAAAACCCTAATAACCACAAAAAATATCCGGAGAAAACCACAATTCTGCCATTTTTTTTGACTTTGCATTGGCCAATGCCTATGGCATCATCGGTGAAATTACTGAAAGATCCAGCCAGTCATATCGCTGCTGCGATTAATGGACCTGCCAGACACCGAAATACGCACTTATTCCAACCCGGCCACCACTGGTGGCTGGTAGCAAAAGAACAAAAAATCAGGCATCACAGAATGCCAACTTTGTCATTGGAGGGGGATGCTCGTATGAGAGTTCTGAAAACCAAACGGACTGTACGCACTGCACTTGCAGTGTCAATTTTAACCTGTGCCGCATTGTGGCAATCATCCCATGTGTTGGCGTCGGGCCCCCTGGCCTCGGCGGCGCGGATGGATGATCTGGACACGGCCCGTCAGCTCATCGCTTCAGGCATGGATATCAACCTGCCCGAACCTGACGGCACCACGCCACTGCTCTGGGCGGTATACAACAATTCTCCCGCATTGGTCCACATGCTGCTTGATGCAGGTGCTGACCCCAATATTGCCAATGCCCTGAATATTTCCCCACTCCTGCAGGCCAGCCGCTACGGTAATGCCGACATGATAAAGGCCCTGCTGGAGAAAGGGGCCAGATTGGACCTCACTGCGGGAAAAACAGAACCCGTACTGATGGCTGCTGCCCGCTCCGGCAGCGCCGACGCCATAAATGCGCTGCTGTATGCCGGTGCCAATCCCAACAACAGGGAACCCATTGAGGACCAGACCGCCATTATGTGGGCTACAGCCGAAGGGCATCTGGACGCCGTGCGCACCCTGCTGGATGCGGGTGCCGACCCCAACCTGCAAGCCAGGGTAAACACGCTGACTGAACGCAAAAATGCCGACTTCCCTTCAGGCGGTTTTGCCCCCCTGCACTGGGCAACCCGTAATGGCGATGAGGACATGATACAGCTGCTGCTGGATCACGGCGCCAATATCAATGCCACCAATGGCGACAATGCCACCCCCATGATGCTGGCGATAGTGAATGATCGCCTGGATCTGGCCGCCAGCCTGCTGGAACACGGCGCCGATGCCAATGACGGTTCCCTGCTTTATGCCACAGAAATGCGTGATGCCACCACAGACTGGCGTGCCCAGGACGGCACGGTGTTTCGTGCGGATCACCCGAACCAGCTCAATGCCCTGGACCTTACCCGCCTGTTGCTGGAGGCCGGTGCTGACCCCAACAAACCCTTTATAGGCCAGATGCATAACGCCTCCATGTGCTGCGACTTGAAGTCAAACATGACTCCCTTTTACCGGGCTTCCAAGGCGGCCGACATCGAAGGCATGAGAATGATGCTCGAACACGGTGCCGACCCCAACTGGAAACCGGCCTCGGAAAGCCGCTATGTCACCATAGGCGTGGAAGAAGAGATTGCCAGCCGGTCCGCCCTGATGATGGCAACCACCGGCGGCAAGGGCGTTGGTGTTGATGGTGGCCCAAACGACCTGCGCTATGGCCCCCCTCCCTATCGTGAAGAAGGCGAGAGAGACCCGGCGAAAGCCGCCAGATTATTGCTTGAGGCCGGGGCTGATCCCAATGTGGTGGGACCCGATGGCATCACTGCGCTGCATGTTGCTGCCCGTGCGCTCAACCCGGATATTATTCGCGCCCTGGTCGAAAAAGGGGCAAATCTGAATGCCGAAAATGATGAAGGCAAGACGCCCTACCAGCTCGTTGAAAATATGGAGAGACCCAAAGCCACTCCGGGTTTCTATTTCGCTACCCCACCAGCCTGGCCTGAAGAGGTTGCTGCCTTGTTGAAAGAATTGGCGGGGGATGCGTAGACATGAAGAGACCGATGAAGTTGACAATAGTATCCAGCGCCCTGGCTGCAGCAGTAAGCCTGGCCGCAGGAAGTGCGAGTGCACAGAGTCAATCGGAGAAAGTCCTGGCCGAAAATTGGTCCATGTTCAACGACTACTGCATGGAATGCCACAGCTTTGAAGCTTTCAGGGGTGGGTTGGCACTAGAGGAGATGACCCCGAAAGACATTACAAGTAACCCGGACATTTTCGAAAAAGTCCTGCACAAACTGAAAATCAAGGCTATGCCACCACGCTCCCAGCCACAACCGGACCTGACGGTGCGTTCAAATCTTGTCACCGCACTGGAACAGACTCTGGATGCGGCTGCCCTGTCAGATCCTTATGCCGGCACAACAACCATTCACCGACTGAACCGTGCCGAGTACGCCAATTCCATCCGGGAACTGTTCGGGATTGATATCGATATCGCTGAACTGCTGCCCAGTGATGGGGGCGATTTCGGCTTCGACAACATTGCCGACCTACTGCGTACCTCGCCCTTGCTACTTGACCGTTACATGACAGTTGGCATGCGCGTGGCTGATATGGCGCTGGGCAATGTGGAAGCCTCACGTGCAGTCACCACCTTCACCATTCCTTTTGATACCAGTCAGGACAAACACCTGCCCGGCATGCCTTTGGGTACACGCGGTGGTGTTTCTGCAATCCACAATTTCCCGGCAGATGGCGAATACATTTTCGCTGCCCGCCCCTTGCAGGGCGTTGCTGAGGGTTACTTTGGCATTGAAGGACACGACATCCCCCATGACTTCCTGATCTATATTGATGGTGAAATCGTCTACACTAACCAGATCGGTGGAGCTGATCAGCATGCCATCAGCGTTAAGGAATTCAACGATGTCATCCCTGTGGTCAATGAAAAGCTGACCTCGCCCAAAATTCCAGTGACTGCAGGCCCTCATGAAGTGGTCTTCACCTGGCGGGAACGCACCACTGTTGAACAGAATTCCTGGCAGCCTGTGGATCGTGCCACACTGGAAATTCACAATACTTCGGGCATGCCTCGCCTGGAAAGCGCCTCCATAGAGGGGCCGTTCAATGCCACGGGTGTCAGTGATTCCGCCCCCCGTCAGAGGGTCATGACCTGTGAGCCCAGCAGCGCTTCACAGGAAGAGGCCTGCGTCCGTGAAATCCTGAGTAACCTGGCCAGACGGGCCTTCAGACGACCCGTGGATGATTCCGATATAGCCGCACCTCTTGCTTTTTACGAGGACGAACGCAACAACGGCGGTGATTTTGATAAGGGTCTGCGTGCTGCTGTTGCCAGGATGATTGTCAGCCCGTTCTTTCTGTTCCGTGTCGAACCAGACGCCCAGGATGGCGCTCCGGGTGTGGACCATGCCGTTGACGGTGTAGCCCTGGCATCCCGCCTGTCCTTCTTCCTGTGGTCATCACCACCCGATGATGAACTGCTTGAAATGGGCGTGAACGGCGGACTGGAGGATTCAAGCAGCAGACAAAGTCAGGTCGCCCGCATGCTCAATGATCCGCGCTCCAACGCGTTTATCGAAAACTTTGTCGGCCAGTGGCTGCAGCTACGTAACCTGGAAATGCGCGCCCGCCCCGACATCAAGATGTTCCCCGATTTCGACGACAACCTGCGCCAGGCTTTCCGCCAGGAAACCCAGATGCTGTTTGCCCATGTGCTGCGGGAAAACCTGCCACTGCATGAGCTGATGACCGCCAACTACACCTTCGTCAATGAACGGCTTGCCAGACATTACGGCATTGAAGGCGTTTATGGCTCAAGATTCCGCAAGGTGGAGCTGGACGATCGCAATCGCTGGGGTTTGTTTGGCCACGGCAGCATCCTGGCTTTGACATCAGCCACCAGCCGCACCTCTCCCATCATGCGTGCCAAGTTTGTCCTGTCCGAATTTTTTAATAATCCCCCACCACCGCCATTCCCGAATGTTCCGGCGCTGGAAGCCAGCGCTCCTGAAGGCAGACCTTCAACGGTTCGCGAACAGTTGGAGCGGCATCGTCGCGATCCGGTTTGCGCCGGCTGTCATGACGTGATGGACCCGGTTGGCTTTGCCCTGGAAAACTTCGATGTGGATGGCTCCTGGCGTGACATTGACCGCAACGGCCTGCCTGTCGATGCCACTGGCATCCTTGTCGACGGCTCGCCTGTGGATGGACCAAAAGCATTACGCGAAGCCCTGATCGCTGATCCGGAGCTTTTCGCCAACACATTGACCCAGAAACTGTTGATATATGCCCTGGGACGCGGCCTTGAGGCCAGGGATATGCCCATGGTTCGCAGCATCGTGAGAGAATCTGCGAAAAAAAATTACAGTTTGCAGTCAATCATTGTCGGTATCGTTGAGAGCTATCCGTTCCTCATGCGTACCAACAGTTCCAGTTCAACCATCAATACCATTGCAACCGCGGGAGAGTAACCATGTTCATTACCAGGAAACACCTGAGTCGCCGGGCACTGCTTAGGGGTGCCGGAGCAGCCATATCGCTGCCACTCCTTGATGCGATGGTGCCAGCAGCAACGGCACAATCGCTTACTGCTGCCAGAGAAAGGCTTCGTTTCGGCTCTGTCTATGTGCCCAACGGTATTTATCCAGCCGACTGGCACCCGGACGAGGTCGGCAAGGACTTCGAGTTCAAGAAGGTCATGAAACCGATTGAAAAGAACCGGCAGTATGTCACCACGATCAGTCGGATGAAATCACCGGAAGGTCGCCAGGACATGGGCGGTATACACATGGGTGCCAGCTCTGCCTTCCTCAATGGTGCCGGACCTCTCAGTGAAAACGGCAACTTTAACCAGTTGCGTTCCGCGAAATCGCTGGACCAGCTGATCGCAGATGTGGTCGCTGGAGACACGCCACTGCGTTCACTGGAAGTCGGCACAGAAGACATGGGCACCTCGGCGGGTGCCTGTGACAACTATCCCTGCCTGTATTTCAATACCTTGGCCTGGTATGACGACCAGAGCCCGCTGCCGGTTGCAGTAAGCCCCCAGGTCACCTTCGAACGTATGTTCGGCGACCCCGGCACTCCGCAGCAGCGTATGCGCCGACTGGAAACCAAGCAAAGCATGCTGGATTCCATTCTGGATGAATCCAAGCGCCTGGAAAGGATGCTAGGCTCGGGTGACAGTGCACTGCTGGATGAATACCTGACCAACATCCGCCGCATCGAGACCCAGATTCAACGCCTTTCCACCCGTTCTTCTGTAATCTCCAAGGCAAAAGACGGCCCCGTGGGCATTCCGGAAGATTTCGATGAGCACATGGATGTCACCTACGACCTGTTGCACCTCGCCTATCAGGGCGACATGACCCGCGTCTTTACGTTCATGACAGGTCATGAAGCCACTGGCCGCAGTTATGCACACATCGGGGTGAATGAACCCCATCACAACGTCTCTCATCACCAGAATACCGATGAAAGTATTGAACGCTATTCCCGCATCACGACTTACCAGATGCAGAAGTTTGCCAACTTTGTCGAGAAACTGAGAACCACTCCGGATGGTGATGGTTCCCTGCTGGATTCGACACTGCTGTATTTCGGTGCAGGTATGAGTAATGGCCTGGTGCACGATCGCCATAACGTACCCGCCATGCTGGTGGGCAGTGCCGGTGGTCGCCTGGAAGGCAACCGCCATCTGCAGGCAGATGAAGACGAACCAACGTCAAACCTGCTTCTGGGTATTGCCGACCTGATGGGTGTGGAAATCGACTCGATCGGCATTTCAACCAAACGCTTCCTGATCTGACAACGGATCAACCCTCTCTACAAGCCCGGCAATTGCCGGGCTTTTTTTATATTTGTTAACTGCCGGGATCTGACCGTTTAAACACAAAATAGCCGTTACGGAACCGGGTGGATTCGCTATACTTGCGCGATGGAAGTCACACTGTTCCCCAATCCGCGCCGCCCCGGTGTTGGCCTGCGGCCAAAAAAAGAAGCCTCCCGTCCCCTGCTCCCACAGCATGCCCGCATGTGTCCTGTGCTGGAAGCAGGCAGCTCACTTGGCGCCCTGGTTTATCCGCCCCTGGAAGAAAACGAACAGTTCCAGATTGGTTTTGAGGGTGAAGGGGTTTACCAGTTTGGCTATACGGTGAATCCAACCGGGGCAAAATGGGAGCAGGTCTTCACCATCACTTACAGACTGGCTGTGGGCGGGATCGGACTGCGCAAGGAAGAGGTCCAGCTGTTCATTCCTGAAACGCCGGGATTCAGGGAAACCGCCCTGGCCATAGCCCGCATGCTGATCGTGCCGGATGATATGGGCACACCCACAGGAGCGGTCACGCTCAGGGGCGCGTACAACTTCCAGACTGCACCAGGCTGGGACACCGTCTATTCTGGTGTTATCAACAGCATCGAACGCCCCATTGCCCCGGTGATGACCATACGGGTTGAAACCGACTGGCATGTCCACGACACCGAGTTCCGCTACGTGTTGGCTGAAGGCGAAACCATTTCCGTTTCCCGCAGCCTGCCTGTCGGCCAGGTGTTTTTTGTTCCCCGGGAGGAAATCACTTTCAGGGATGGCACCGAGGCTGAAGCAGCACAACGCCAGGAAACCAGTGCAGCGTTTTATAAGGAAAAAGCGACCATCAAGAAATCCACCCCTTACGGCATGCAGTATTCGCCGCTATATCAGCAGAAATGCCGGGAAAACAGGAAGGCATCCAAAAAGGATTCCTGAACATTTCAATCCTGATTGCCTGGACGCAGCGTTCTGATGAACTGCATCCATTCGTCCTGGGTCGGCATGACCGGATAATCCACCCTGCGCAGAATCTTCCATTCCCCGTCCTCACGGATGAATTCATCTTCATAGCGCCCACCCAGCATCGGCGTTGGCTGTCCTTGTTCACCCCGCATGATCAGTAAATGCCGGGACTTGGCAGTTGCCCTGTCACCATCAAGGTCAATCTGAAAATTGGTGCTGATGTGATAACTCTCGCTATTGACGAAACCTTCAGGCGGTTGGCCATAAAGATCAATCAGCATCTGGTAGATAGCATCACGGCCCTTGTATCTGTTGGGTCCATTGACCCACTCACCATCTCGGGCAAACAGGGCGGCATAGCCAGCAAAATCCCTGGCGTCCTGGGTGGCGGAGTATTCCACCAGCACCCGCTGTATGGCTAGCTCATCCTCCACCTGCTGCAAGCGCTGCGCCAGCGTCACATTGTCAGACTGGGCCGATACCGGCTGCAGACAAACCACCAGACCGATTTTTAGCACAAACGGTAAAACATCACGCATTTTCATACTTCCCCCTCCTGTTTCAGGCGAGGATAAACCAGCCGCCCGGACACCGTCCATTTTCGCTATTCCTGCTCTACATTTTTTATTTCAACCAACCTGTCTTTGCTTTCATTCAGGTTGAGCGTAAGCTTGATCAAAAACTATATAGGGGATAACCATGAATCGTGCCATCTCTCACATCAAACATCTGGCCCTGGTCATCATTACTGTGTACTGCCCAGGCCTGTTTGCCCAGGACACAGCGATCACCAATGCCCGCATCATCATCGGCAATGGTGAAACCATCGAATCAGGCACCATCATCATTCGCGGCGGCAGAATCACGGACGTTGCCGCCGGCAATCTTTCAACACGCGGTCTCGACACCATCGATGGCTCAGGCATGACCGCCATGCCCGGCTTCATCGATGCCCATCGTCATATCAATAGCGGACCCAATGAGCGTGAGGAAATGCAGGCACAATTGGAAGCCGGTTATACAACCATATTGTCAGGCGGTGGTCCCGCAGAAGGCAACCTGGCACTTCGGGATCATATAGAAAGCGGCCAGATCAATGGTCCACGCATCATCCCTTCCAGCCGCATCGTACTGGCCAACAATACGCCGGAAAACGCCCGCGAAGAGGTCAGGGAAATGGCTCGCCAGGGTATCAAATGGACCGGGGAGATTTCCCTGACCCCGCAACCCCGGCCCAGCTACGCTGAACTGGAAGTGCTCAAGGCCGTCATCGACGAAGCGGATAAAGTCGGCGTGACTGTACAGGTCCATGCTGTGAGCACCCCTGCGATGGTAGCAGCAGTAAAAGCCGGCGTCAGACGGCTGGTCCACCTGCCCAACAAGGATTTCGTGGATCGCGAAGCGGCTCAACTACTGGCAGAAACCGATACCCTGATACTGGCCACGATTGGATTCGGAGCACCGGTGTTCGGCGTTTTTGCTGATGACAATCAACCCCGCTTCAGGGACGGCAACAACTGGCCTGAAGCCATTGCCGGTGCCAACCGTGATGCCCAGAACCGGGCTATTGGCAACGAGATCGGCTATACCATCGTCAATGCTCGTACTGTCTGGGATGAAGGTGTGGTCCTGGGTTACTGTACTGACACCCGTTACGATGCCTGGGCCGGTCTGCGACATGAACTGGAATCCTACAACGTCATGTTTTCCATCCAGGACATCAACCAGATCATGGGGCAGAATTCAGCGGCCTATATCAACATGGAGGATGACCTGGGCACCCTGGAAGCTGGCAAGCTTGCCGATATCGTTCTGGTAGATGGCAATCCACTGGACGGCTTCTGGCACATGCTGGATGCCCGTGTTGTGCTCAAGGAAGGAAACGTCGTTGTCGACAAACGCTGATACGACCATAGCATCCTGAAACAAAAAGCCCGGCTGGTGCCGGGCTTTTTGTTTTCTTCTATTCAGGAATCTAGTTGTATTTTTTGGGGTCATAATCTGCAGAGCAGACTTCCACAATACAGATAGACTCGATGGTGCGGCCTTCCGGTGGAGCATCAAGCCCCTGTTCCAGCATCAATGCACGCATCACGTTTGCTGTTTCCGGATGAGGAATAGCAGACTGTACACCCACACGGACAAGACCATCGGCATAATCAATGGGCAGCCAGGTATGGGCCGCCAGTTCAGCACTGCCGCGATTGTCGGTATTGCCGAAATCACGGATATCCAGACGACCACCGGCAGCCACCAGAATCTCGGCCACTTCTGTTGAACCTTTATGGCCAGCCCCATGCAGGGCGGTACGGCCCGTATCTGCCTGGTAATTCGGATCGATACCCAGTTCCAGGAGCAATTTGACCGCTTCTACGGTTTGCCGGGTTGACCATTCTGTTGTCACGCCTTCCACCCAGCCAATACCAGCTGCAGCAGCAAGGGGGGTGACACCCAGGGCAGTATTAATGTGTGGATCCGCGCCATAGTCAAGCAGCATTCTCATCAGGGGAACATCTCCGGACTGGGAAGCACGCAGGAAGGCCGTGGCTCCCTCTTCATCCAGCCACTGGTTGGTGAACACTGTGCGTGTTTCCGTACTCTCTGTCAGTCGGGCGTTCACATCAGCGCCGGAATCCAGCAGCAGCTTGATGTAGTCCAGGTGGTCCATGTCAGGGATACGGGTAGGATAATCCCCGCCTTCCACGTTGCGATTGTCGGTAGCCAGATACAGATTGGTCCAACCACCCTTGTTGGCAATATTCACATCAGCACCGTGTTCGATCAGGAATTGGCCCATTTCATAATTACGATTCTGGGTGGCTGCCAGCAATGGGCTCCAGCCATAACGGGTTACCTGATTGACGTCAGCACCGGCTTCCAGCAAGACACGTGCGGCTTCAATGGCACCGGATCGGGCAGCATAAACCAGCGCTGTGAGCTCACCACCATCGGGCTCACGGTTACGCCTGTCCTGGAATCCTTCAAATCCGGTATTACCGTTTCCGGACACCACTACAAAGCCAATACCGGCCCGTTCAAATTTGCTGCAAATCGCTTCCTTGCTCAGATCTCCGGCCTTGACCATCTCTACCAGCGCGGGATCATCAGGCGCGTTCTTGACCATGCTGATCAGTACGTCCATGTCAGGATCGCCGGACTCGCAATTTACCACGATGGCCTGGCGACGTACGCTTAGCCTGGGGTCTTCTGAATGTCCCAGCGCAGCTGTCCGTCCATCACGTAATACAGGCGCTGAAGTGGCTGCTACATCGGCACCATGGGCAATCAGCACAGAGACAACATCCGCATGTCCCTGGTCCGCGGCCTGCATCAGCGCAGTTGTACCACGCTCGGTTTCCGCTAGATTGGGGTCAGCACCGTTATCCAGTAATACTTTCACTGCCTCTACAACGCCTGAACGGGCAGCCAACATCAAAGGACGTCTGCCAAGCGGCAAGGCCTCGTTGGCATCCGCACCACCATCAAGCAACACTCCGAGCATTTCGGCATCACCACGATTGGCAGCCAGCCACAACGGGGTGGAACCATTACGATTGGCGGCGTCCGGTTGAGCACCGGCATCAAGCAGTATTTCAGCGAGCGCATCATTTCCATGATAAGCCGCCCAGTGCAGGGCCGTCGCCCCATCAGCCTGGCCGCCATTCACATCAAAGCCATCCTGCAGCAGCCGTTGAACCGCATCGGTATCACCCTGCATGGCAGCGTCAGCCACTTCAGACTGGGCATAGCCAAACTGGCTGAATGCAAAGGCCAGAACCATGGCAGCTGATTTCACTTTCAACATAACGTATTTCCAGAAAATATTTTCAGAGCATCACAAATGAACAGGACGACGTCAGACCAGTTTGTCGAGTCGTCCCGTACTGTCACCAAAGCTTTCCCGATGGATATCAAACTGATCCAGAATACTCAGGAGCAGGTTGCCCGTGGGCACAGTCTTGGTGGGATAGGCCAGATGTCGACCACCTTTCAGCTTGCCGTTATTACCCCCCAGCAGGACATGAGGCACGTCATAATGCAGATGCTGGTTGGGGTTGCCCATATTGCTGCCGTACAGCAGCAGCGAGTGATCCAGCAGAGAACCGTCACCATCCTCGGTGTTGGCCAGTTTGTCGACGAAATAGGCCAGCATTTTCACGTGGTACTGATTGATCTTGGAGAATTCCTCGATACGAGCCGGGTCTTCCCCATGGTGAGAACCACCGTGGAACCCTAGTGTTGGTGCATCACTTTCAGGATATACACGACCTGTCAGATCACGGGCAAACAGCATGGTGCTGACACGGGTAATGTCAGCCTGGTAAGCCAGGGTCACCAGGTCAAACATCAGTTTAATGTGTTCATCAAAGGACTGGGGAATGCCGGGCGGGATATCAAAGTTTTCCGGTGCGGCAGTGGTTGCCGTGGCAGCAATCTGCAGGCGGCGTTCAATTTCACGAACGTTGTCAGTGAAAGCATCCAGGCGCGCGCGATCCGGCACGCTGATTTCCTTGCGCATGCCACCGATCTTGTCAGTGATCGAATCAAGAATACTCTGGTTTCGTTCACGCCTTGCTGTACGCTGTTCCGGCGAACTGCCGCTGCCAAACATGCGCTCAAACACCACCTGTGGATTCAGCTCCATAGGCAGTGGTGTTGAAGGAGCCGCCCAGGAAATGGTATTGGTGTATACACAACTGTAGCCTTCACCACAGTTGCTGGATCCTGACCCCGGATCTTCCACCGAAATTTCAAGGGATGGCAGCAGGGTTTCCCTGCCCCATTTCTCGGCAATGATCTGGTCTATGGTATGACCGGCATACACATCAGCACCGGCTGTCTTTTTCGGTTTGTCTCCACATAGGAAAGCCGCTGCAACCCAATGGTCTGCACCAGTTTCACCGGGAGGCGGTTCGGCAGAGGTCGAATGCAGGCCGGACAGAATGTTCAGGCTGTCGCGAAATGGCTCAAGATGCTTCCAGATAAAAGGCAGCTCGCTTCCAAGCGCCCCTTCCTTTTCCGGCACCCAGTAGCCAGGGGCTGCACCATGGGGTACGAAACCACCAAAGAAACGCGGTGGCGGCTCTGCTGCGGTCTGGGCCAGGGCAGTGGCTGCAGGAATCATGGCATCCAGCAACGGCAGGCCCAGGGAAACCCCGGTACCTTTGAGTAGCTGACGCCTAGAAATATGCTTTTTAGTAATTAACATTGGCTATTTCCTCACTTTCGGCAGCCTTCAGGTTTCTGGTGAAGGCTGGACTCTGGATAACCCCCATCAGCATGGCAGAAAATTTGTAATCCTCTTCCGCCGCCTTGCGCGTGACTGCTCGCAGCAAAGGCATGTCTTCATCTTCCACACCCCGTCCCAGGGCATAGGTCATCAGTTTTTCCATCACCACCTGGGCAAACACATCACCGTTCTTCACCGTGATATCCCGCAGGGTTTTCACGCCATTCAACTGTGTGCCATCGGTAGTTTCACCGGTTGGGTCAATGGGACCTGCCAGTTCAGCTGTGCGCCATTTACCCACAGCATTGAAATTTTCCATGGCCAGGCCCATCGGTTCAAACATGTTATGACAGGAGGCACAGGTCGGATTGGCGCGATGCCGTTCCATTACCTGCCGCAATGTCTTGGGAGCTTCCCCTTCTTTCGGTGACAGGTCGGTTTCCACACCCGGGGGTGGATCAGGCGGACTCACGCCAAAGAAGGTTTCCAGAAACCATTTGCCGCGTTTCACGGGCGAGGTTCTGGCCGCATCAGAGGTAATGGTCAGCAAGGCTCCCTTACCGAGCAGCCCGCGACGCATGTCAAGATCATCATCCAGCTCCACGCGACGGAACTGTGAACCATACACATCCGGAATGCCGTAATGCCTGGCCAGACGCTCATTCACGAAAGTGTAGTCCGCGGTAAGCAGATCAAGCACACTGCGGTCTTCCTGGATAATGCTGGCAAAGAACATTTCGATTTCGCGCTGGAATGCCTCACGCAACGTGCTGTCAAAATCAGGGAACAGGTCAACAACCGGTTCGCTGGCCGCCATGCCCCTGACGTTCAACCATTGGCCGGTGAAGTTTTCTATGAAGGCATCAGCGCGAGGGTCGGCAATCATTCTTTCCACCTGCTGGCTCAGCACTTTTTCATCATGCAGTTTGTCATCGGTGGCCAGCTGTATGAGCTCCTCATCAGGAATACTGCTCCACAGGAAAAAGGACAGTCTTGAGGCCAGTTCCAGGTCGCTTATCTGGTAGGGAGAACCTTCCGGTGTTTTCTCCGGCTCAAGCTCTGAGCGGTAAATGAATTCCGGGTCCACCAGAATGCGCTGCAGGGCGGCTTCAATACCGTAATCAAAGCTGCCGCCTTCCTCACGACCCGCCAGGTAGAAGTCCATCATCACATCCAGGTCGGCTTTCTCGGCCGGACGACGGAAAGCACCGTTAACCAGGGTAGTGATGATCTGTCGGGCGCAGTTGGTTTCCTGACGAACAGACTGGGGATAGCACTCGAAAATCTTGTCACGGCTCTGTTTGCTGGTCGCAGGTACACCTTTATAGGGCCCTTCAATGAATACCTGACCCACATGGGGGTAGAAGGTATAACCGGCAATGGCACCCGGAGAGTTCATGGTGCGCTGGAAGGATTTGTTCAAGCCGGTATCAGGCAGGTCGGTGGTGGCAATAAAGGTGACACCCACGCGGTGAAATCCGGCCTTGATAGGAATGGCCGGTGTACGGCCGCCATTGCCTTCCTGGTTGCCGATTTCCTCATCCCAGTCGTAGAGGTACACACGCTCGCCATCGATGGTGACTTCCAGCTTCTCGCCTTTGACGTTGCCCAGTACCCGGGTGAAGTAGCCAGTCATGCCTTTAACCGTGAAAACGTATTCACCATCAGCCGGAAACTCATGCTCGATCAGCATGCCGCCACGGGTGCCAAAAGGCAGGCCTTCGATATGGGCATTCTGTGACGTATCAACTGGCACATCAAAAACGGCCAGGGTCGGAGCGGTTTCCGTGCCAATAGCCAGGCGGCTGATTTTGCCGGCAGCAGAAAGATAGGCTTCCATCAGGGCTGGTGAAGTGGTCAGGGTGCCGGCCATGTTGTCGAAGCCATGGCTAGAGTCATCCGATGGCAGGAAACTTGATGCATCAATATTCAGGGCCAGCAGGTCACGAATGGCATTGGAGTATTCAGTACGATTCAGGCGATGCAGTCCGGGGGCCGGCAAGTGCAGAGGCTCATTGGCCGCATGTTCATCAATGATGTTTTCCATGGTAGCGGCCAAGTTCTGAATTACCTCTCGCTCAGGACGCGACTCCCCCTTGGGAGGCATCATACCGGCACGCAGACGCTTGATGACCTTCTCCCCGATATCCGGAAATTCGGCAAGGTTGTGTCCGCCTATACCGTCGAGATCTATTCCGCCGGCATAATCATCAAAGTTATGACACTTGGTACAGTATTCGCCCAACAGGCTTGCCACCGCATCTTTGCTGTCCTGCGCCTGGACAGTCTGGGTACACAGTGCACCGACTCCGACAATGGCGACAAATCGCGGCAATGCATTGAACGCTTTTCGAAACCCCATAGTGTTCCTGCCTCGTTACTTTACAAATCGTGTTTACAAATCGTATTTTAAGTGGGTTTTGATAGCCAAGAGCCTGTTTTTATTGAAAAAGCTCTGGTCTGGCGCTATCGAATCGTGGAAGGATAAACGGATGCCTGGAATTCGTCCACCCGCCACAGAAAACGTCATAATAGATTCACAAATCATGCTTTTTCTGGCGTAATTTCCGTACAAAATTTATGGATAAACAGGGCTTAACCTCTCGTTCCGGTTACCCACCTGGGGTATTCTCATTGCCCTCCGGGCGGGAGCAATCCCGCGCCGGGATGCTTCCTATCACCTCACCGATCAAGGAAAACGATATGACAAGATTCACCAGCCTGACCTGCCTCCTGCTGGCCACACTGACCACCACTTTCGCCCTGGCGGAAGACGCCCACTGTGACCGCGGCTGCCTGGAAGAACTCACTCATCAGTATATGCAGGCAGTGGCCACCAATGACACCAGTGCGGTGCCACTGATGCCCGGGTACCGCCAGACTGAAAACACTCACGTCAAGCGTGTTGGCACCGGTGTCTGGGAAACCGTCACCGGCCTCAAGGACAACGCCCGCCTCTACCTGGATCCTGTCAACGGCCAGGCCCTGTGGTTTGGGGTCATCGACACTACCATGCGTGAGCCGTCTGAAGTGGCCATGGTGCGCCTGAAAGTGGTCGATATGGAAATTGCAGAGGCTGAGTGGTTTTTCAGCGGCCCCGGACTGGGCAGCATGCAGGGTCCAGCACAACCCGACGGTACCAACGAGATCATGTTTGCCCCGGACAATCTTGTGGCCAATCCACCACCGGTACGTCATATCCCGGTGGCTGACCGCCTCTCCCGCCCCGCCCTGCAAGGCATCGCCAACAGCTATTTCGACGCTTTGACAGAAGAGGATGGCAGCCTGGTCCTGGCCCATCCTGACTGTTTCCGCCTGGAAAACGGGGTCAAGGTGACCGGCCGACCCCTGGCAGAAGGCAGGACTGATGGCTATCAGGGACTGACCAACTGCGGCTCCAACTTTGGCAACTTCAATATTTCGCTGGTCTCCCACCGACGTTTTTTTGCCGTGGACGAAGTCCAGCAGGTGGCCGCCACCTCAGCCATTTTTCTGCGCAACACCAATGGCCATGAACGCCGCTGTATCTTCATCGAGATTTTCTACGTGGATGACAACGCCATATCCCAGATCTACTCCGTCATTTACTATCCGGACCCGAATGATCCTGCACCCAACTGGGAGCCTTATTACGGCAACTTCCCCCTGCCGGAAAGTTTCGGGATAGCACGCTAACCTGGAACCCCCATTGAGCCGGGCCCCTTGTAAAGGCCTGGCACAATGTTCAGCCCCCCCTGTTTCTCATTGTTTTCACAACCAGGGGTTGGACAAGCCCAGGTCAGCACTTTATTCTCGCTATTCCTTGAGAGGGAGGATGTCATGGGTAGCCGCCGTTTGCTGGCTCCGGTTCTGGGGTCATTATTCACCTTTATTGCCACCACCATGCCGGTTCTCGGGCAGGAAATTCCCCGAACGGATACCGGGCACCCCTTCCTGCAGGGTATCTGGCAGGCCCAGACCCGTGCAGCATGGAATCTTGAAGCCCATGTTGCTCGTCAGGATATGCCCGCCGGTCATTCCGTCGTTTCCACCGGCACCATTCCCTACCAGGACTGGGCCCTTGAAAAACGCAATGCCAATTTTGCCAACCGTGCTGAACTGGATCCCCTGAACAAGTGCCACCTGCCGGGCCCGACTCGAATCATGGCCATGCCCTGGCCTTTCCAGATTTTTCAGACCGATGAGCATGTGGCTATTACCTTCGAATGGACCCAGGTATACCGGTTGATACATGCAGCTGGCCAGGAGCAACTCTATCCGGGGTTTGAGCATTTCATGGGGGATTCCCGCGGCCGCTGGGAAGGGGACACCTTTGTGGTGGAAGTACGTGATATGAATGACCGCACGTGGCTCGATGCGGCGGGTAATTTCTACAGCAATGCCGTGCAGATTACTGAGCGCTACACCCTCGTGGATGCCAATACCATTCGCTACGAAGCCACCTTCAACGATCCGGATGTCTATACCCGGCCGTGGACAATCAGCTTTCCTCTGTTGCGCCAGACCGACATGCCGCGCCTGCTCGAATACCAGTGCCAGGCCGAGGTCGAGGAGCAAAGCGGTGATTTTGAACCCACCAATCAGTGGTATCCATCACCTGTTCCCGCTGAAAATGTCGCGTTTGATGACAATGCCGGGACCACACTGTCAGTGCCGGATGTACCCGATAACATTGCCCGCCGCAGTGACGGCACACCCGACCTCACCGGACTGTATACCCAGGGCGCTATTGCCAATTATGGACTTGAAGCCCGTGAAAACCTGGCCATGTTCCCGCCGGCACGGGGTGTGGTCGTCGATCCTGTCGACGGCATTCTGCCCTACCAGACCTGGGCCAGAGCGGAAATGCTGCAGCGCCGTGAACCCTGGCGTGGTTACGATGACCCCACGGCCCATTGTTTCGTGGCAGGCATACCACGCTCCCATTATGTGCCCTCTCCACTGATGATTCTCCAGCCACCCGGCCATGTTGTTGTGCTCCATGAACGCATGTCCTACCGGGTGATCGACCTGAATCGTCGGGAACACCTGCCGGACAACCTTCGTTTATGGATGGGTGATGCCCTGGGTCACTGGGAGGGCGATGTCCTGGTGATCGAGTCCGCCAACTACAATGGCAAGGCCTGGCTCAACGAACTTGGTGATGTCATCAGTCACCGGCAAACCGTAGTGGAGAACTATATCCCCCAGGAAAACGGCATCATTTATCGTGCCACTGTCAGCGACCCCATCCCCTATACCCGCCCCTGGACAATAGAGATTCCCCTGCCAAGGCAGGATGGCGAGTTGCTTGAAGTTGCCTGTCTGGAAGACAATAACGACCTGCAGCACCTCAAGGATGTCCGTGATGAGCACCGGGCACAAACAGGAGCAAATTGATGAAACTGAAATTCCTCGTATTGGTGGGCAGCCTGCTGGCCATCACAACTGCCCAGGCACACCATTCCTTTTCTGCCGAGTTTGATATCGACCAGCCTGTCGCCTTGACCGGCAAGGTCACCAGAATGCAGTGGTCCAACCCGCACGGGTGGGTGTATATCGATGTGGAAAATGACGATGGCAGTATCACCAACTGGGCCCTGGAAACCAGCGCCGCCAACAACCTGATCCGTCGGGGCTGGCGCCGTGATGACCTGCCGGTTGGCACCACCATCGTGGTGGAAGGCTTTCAGGCCAGGAACGGCAGTCCCACTGCCAACATTCGCGGCATCGTTCTGGAGGACGGCCGTAAACTGTTTTCCGGCAATGCGGAAGACCTGCGTAACTGAACCTGGTCTTACCCCGCCAATCCCGTTTTACTCGGACATCACAAACTGAGTAACATGAGGCAATTCTTGTAGCGGGAAAGTTCAGATGTCCGGAAATACCTACGACCTTATCGTCATTGGCACTGGCCCAGCCGGTGAGAAAGCCGCCGTCAAGGCGGCTTACTTCGGCAAGAAGGTCGCCATCATTGAAAAAGAGCAGTGCTACGGTGGTGCCGGAGTCAACACCGGCACCCTGCCTTCCAAGACATTGAAAGAATCCGCCCTGTATTATTCAGGCAAATACGACACCGGTATTTACGGTCACGACCGGGTACTCGATGGCAAGACCACCATCCAGGATTTCCTGTTCCGCAAGAACCATGTTATCGACACCATGGAGCGTGAGGTTCTGAAAAACCTGGAACGCCACCAGGTGGACCTGTTCCAGGGAACCGGTTCCTTCATCGATAAAAACACGGTAAGAATCAGCAATGCCGAAGGTGATACCGACATCACCGGCGAACACGTCCTGATCGCTACCGGTTCTTACCCGTTTCACCCACACAACATTGACTTCGACGGCATTATCGTCCACGACTCCGACACCATCCTCAACATCATGCGCATTCCCGATTCCCTGTGTATCGTCGGTGCCGGCATTATCGGCTGTGAATACGCCACCATCTTTGGCGTGATGGGCTGCAAGGTGTATCTGGTGAACAATTCCGATCGTATCCTGCCTTTCCTCGATGAGGAGATCGCCCAGGCGCTTGTCACCCAGATGCACGAGGATGGCGTCAATATCCTGTTCAACGCCTCCATCGATGAAATGGTGATCCCGGAAAATGTCGAGGATGACATCCAGATCCGTCTGAAGGACGGCATGGTATTCGATGTAGACATGTTCCTGTTTGCCGCTGGCCGCAGTGGGTCGACCAAGGCATTGAACTGTGCCAATGCCGGCGTGGAAATCGGTAAACGCGAAGCCGTCATCGTCAATGACAACTATCAGACCAGCCAGCCGAACATTTATGCCGTTGGAGACGTGATCGGCTTTCCTGCCCTGGCGTCTACCAGTATGGACCAGGGACGTGTTGCCGTATCCCACATGTTCAACATCCATGACATTGATGCCCTGCCCAAGATTTTTCCATATGGGATATACACCATTCCCGAGGTCTCCATGGTGGGCATCTCCGAAGAACAGGCCAGGGCAGAAGGCATGGATTACATTGTGGGCAGATCCCATCATGCCAAGGTGCCACGGGGCCGGATTATAGGTGCCAAATCCGGCATCCTGAAAATCATCGTCTCGCGGGAAGACATGGTGATTCGCGGTGTACACATAATGGGAAGAATGGCGGCAGAGCTTATACATTTCGGCCTTGCCATCGTTCAGGAAGAAAAGACAGTCAGCGAAATACAGGCCACGGTATTCAACTACCCGACCCTTCACGACCTGTACAAATACGCCTGCTATGACGCACTGGGCAACCTGAGCGGCCACAAGATCAAGGACTTCTGATCACCAGCATGAAGCCCTTACTGTTGTTTATCTGCCTGCTGGCCGGCAACGCCCTTTTGGCCCAGAGCGCTCCTGCCACACTTCCCGAATTTGCCGGCCGCTATACCGGCGATGTATACAATGGCGACGACCTCGACCCCATCACCACCACGCTGCGCCTGGCCGCTGGTAATCGCCTGACCGGTGAATATCTGGTACAGGCCGAACAGTTCGATTACGAAGGTGTTATTTCGAACATTGTCTTCGAGGATGACTACAGCATGACCGGAGAATGGACCGACCGTTTTGGCGAAGGCCTGTTTCACCTGGAATTTTCCCGGGATTTTTCCGGATTCACCGGTTACTGGACCTCCTTTGACAGTGACGCACAGCTGCCCTGGAACGGCAAAAGACAATGACGCTCAGAGTGCCTGACAATCTCTTTGACAATATCCCCGACTTCCTGGCAGAAGAGCTTTTTACCGATCTGGCAGGCAACCGCAACGTAACCATCAGGCGCATCGTTTCAACCGGGCAGGCATCACCTGCCGAAGGCTGGTACGACCAGGATGATAATGAATGGGTAATTGTGCTCAAGGGCGAGGCAAAACTTGAACTCGAAGATGAAGGTGTCATTGAAATGCAAACTGGCAGTTACCTGAATATTCCAGCACACAAACGCCACCGGGTGCTGTGGACGTCCCCGGTTACCGAAACCGTCTGGCTTGCCGTACACTACGACTGAACCCATTTTCGATTCGAGCTTGTCATGACCAGCAGACGCACATTCCTGGCCGCCGCCGCTTCCACCACAGTCCTGCTCAAGACCTTGCCGCTCAAGGCGCAGACCACAGACCTGACCGCACTATCGCTGGTTGAGGCATCCGATCTGATCAGGCGCCGAGAGCTTTCCCCGGTGGAACTGACCCAGGCATATTTGGACAGAATTTCCAGGCTGCAGCCACTGGTCAATGCCTGGAACACCATCACGGCAGAGTTGGCATTGCGCCAGGCGCAACAACTGGAGGACGAGCTGAGTCGCGGGGTATGGCGCGGGCCACTGCACGGCATGCCCATCGGACTGAAGGACAATATCGATACTGCCGGTATTTTGACCACCGCATCCAGCACCCTGCTCAAGGATCGCATGCCCGATACCAACGCACCGATCGTCGACTCGCTTGTTGATGCCGGCTGCATCCTGCTCGGCAAACTCAACATGCACGAGTTCGCCTGGGGAGGAACTTCCGCCATCACCCATTTCGGCCCCGTGCATAACCCCTGGAACCTGGACCATATCCCTGGCGGTTCATCGGGTGGATCAGCGGCAGCAGTTGCCGCCAGAATGTGTGTGGCCGCCCTGGGCACAGATACCCTCGCCTCCATTCGCCTGCCAGCAGCTTACTGCGGTGTGACAGGACTCAAAGCGAGTCATGGCCTGGCATCCATTCGCGGGATCATACCGGTCGCTGAATCCCTGGACCATGTCGGTCCCATCTGCCGTAGTGCTGCCGA
>Ga0181593_10000800_pt1 | contig 27814 bp, 18 predicted proteins | sample 071ome_19_FD_133756 | JGI IMG/M metagenome (GOLD analysis project Ga0181593, IMG submission 133756) | Coastal salt marsh microbial communities from the Groves Creek Marsh, Skidaway Island, Georgia - 071413AT metaG (megahit assembly) | ecosystem: Environmental > Aquatic > Marine > Intertidal...
AACGTTGTTCTCAAGGCCGCCCAGTCCCTGAGAAGTATCAATTCCGAGCTCAGTCTTGACCGGAGTTTCGACGGCACTATGAATCCGGGCGGTACGGTCTCGATCAGCGGTCAGGCCGGGCGTTTCAACTACCTCTTTAGCGCTGAGGCCGCACCGCGCTATGAAAACCGCAGGACCAGCGAGGTTAGCTACGCGCCAGACTATGCTCTGCAGGAGACCCGCAGGCAAGAGCAGGTGCAGGAGAGGACTGACATTTCCTTCACTACAGCTCTGGCCTACCAATTCATCAACGACCTCGTACAGCTCAATGCAAGCTTTGGAGATCGACAACCGCCTACCGAGACGGAGCGATTTATCACCGACTACACCGAACAGACTCCGACCACCAGACTGGAGCGGGAAAGTCGGGCCTTTGACTTCTACGAATGGGAAATCAGCGGCGACTGGGAGCATAGTTTTGAAAATGGCGGTAAATACCGGTTTCTATTTATCGCCAATGATCAGCAGGGCGAGGGAATCAGAGAGCGGTTTCAGGTCGATGAAAGTACCGAGGCGACAAAGGACCTTCATCTCTATAACCTGGGGCGCGATCGCGAACGCATCGTTAGAACCTCTTACACTTTCACCCCTGCAGCAGACCACGGCCTCGAGATTGGCGTAGAGGGCGCACAGACCATCCGCAATAACGGTCTTCGCCTGGGTCTGAATATCCCGGGCACATCTTCAGAACTTGTGGGGGGACTGGTGCCGGTTAGCATCAACAATGCCTTTTCTGAAATCGAGGAAATGCGCTATGAAACCTTCGCAGTCCACAATTGGCGCCTGAGCGACCGGATGACGCTTGAGAGCACCCTGGTTGTCGAACAATCCGAGATTACGCAAACCGGCGACGTAAACAACCAGCGGGATTTCCAATTTGTGCGACCGAAAGTCGACTATCGATTCAATATCACCCCTTCCCTCCAGTTACGCGCGTCGCTTGAAAGGCAAATATCACAACTGAGTTTCTCCGACTTCAGTGCCACTTCTGATAACTCTGACGATGACAAAAATACCGAGCAGGGAAATCCAGACATCGTGCAGGAAAAATCCTGGGTCTATGACCTTGCGATGGAATACCGCCTTCCGAACAACATCGGCGTGTTGAACTCGAGTGTGTATTATCGCGACCTGGAGGACGTGATTGATCGTATTGATGTGACCACGGATCCAAGTAATCCGCAATCTGCTCGAGGTAACATCGGGGATGCTCAGCGTTGGGGCATGCGTCTGGGCGCTAGCTCCAGGCTCGGATACCTGGGTTTACCCAATGCCCTGCTAACCGCTAACCTGAGTCTTCAGGATTCGTCAGTGATCGATCCATTTCTCGGTATAGAACGTCGACTGCGCTGGAACAGCAGGGGTTTCGCTGGCCTTGGCTTCAGACATGACTTGCCAGAATGGAACATGAATTACGGCTTCAACCTGGCCAATCCACTCAATGGGGGATCGGGCAGAACTACCATCGACGTGGATGACATAGAAATCGATGAAAATGAACCGAGCCTTTCCCTGTTCTTTGAAAAACGGGCTTTCGGTGGTACCACATTTCGATTTGAGTCGCGCAACGTCCTCGATAGCGAAAACTGTCGAGAGCGCATCCGCTATCTGGGGAGGACCTTCGACGGTATTGTAGAGGAAATCGAAAACTCCTGCAGTGGCACCGGAAGGCTTTATGCCCTGAAAATTCGGCGCACTTTCTGAGCTAGAAATAAATTTATTTATTTCAGAAGGTTACATACTAATTCTCGAGCTTTATAGTAGCTAAAATCAGCGAGATTCTACAGCGCTTTTGTAAACACCATCATGTGCTGCCAGGGCAGGAAGTCGAGAGTTTCAGTCCAATCCAGCCCAAATACACTCATTTCTCTAACCACCTGCAGCTCGGTCATCTTGTGAAGTGGCCTTATAGGAACGCTGGCGTCTTCACCACGGTACTCCAGCAAAAATATCCTGCCGCCAGGCCTCAGGGCTTGGTATATACCAAGGATCATCTCGTACGGATGAGAAAACTCGTGGTAGGCATCTACCATGATCGCGGCATCGATGGATTCGGGCGGCAGATTGGGGTTGTCGATCATGCCCTGGATACCCTGAATGTTAGCGATTCCTTCCTGCGCCTTGCGTTGCTCGATTAGCGCCAGCATCTCTGGCTGTATATCAACCGCCAGCACCATGCCCTGAGGAACTCGTTGAGCGATTCGAAAAGAAAAGTAGCCGGTTCCGGCGCCTATATCGGCTACAACATGATCAGGCTCAAGATTCATGTTGGCGACGACCTGGTCGGGCATTTCCTCCTGAATTCGTTCCGGACGCTCCAGCCATTGCGCCCCCTGATGTCCCATTACCAGTGAAATTTCACGACCCAGATAAAACTTCCCTGTCCCGCCCTGACTGCGATTTGGAGAAAATTCATACCCAGGCGCATCCTGCCCGAGCGTCTGACTGACGGGCATACAGATTACGCACAGAATCGTCAATAATCGGGGCAGCTGATAAATTCGCATGAGTTCACCTTCCTGAACAGTAAATGTCTGAATTGAAAATAACAGACCAGCTTATGGCTAGAGGACAATCCGAGAGGATTATTGCAAAAGCGGCAGCTTTTGCAAACGCGCGAGTCCTCGAGATCAGCCACCGTCATTGCGGGATGTGCTAACATCCACGCCTGGTTTTTGTACGAACTAACACCACACGGTAATTAGATGAGCAAGGTATTGGAAGGAATAAGGGTCCTTGATTTTGGCCGCTACATTGCCGGCCCATTCTGCGCCACGCTACTTGGAGATATGGGTGCAGAGGTCATTCGGGTCGAGAAGGTTGACGGCAGCGAGGATCGCTTCCTGTCGCCGGTAACAGAGCATGGCGACGGAGCCACGCTGATGCAAATGGGGCGCAATAAACTGGGTCTGACGCTAAACCCTATGAAACCCGAAGGCCGTGAAATCGTCAGCAAACTGGTAGCTACCGCGGATGTCGTGGTAGCGAATCTGCCACCAGATACCCTGAAGAGCATGGGGCTGGACTACGACAGCCTCAGGGCAATCAAGCCTGACATTATACTTACTATGATCTGCGCATTTGGGACCGGCGGACCCTACCAGAATCGGGTAGGTTTTGACGGCCTCGGCCAGGCTATGTCGGGGAGCATGTATCTGTCGGGCACCCCTGAACAGCCAGTCAAATCCTACGCACCTTATGTTGATTTTGGCACCGCCAGTCTGAGCGCGTTCGGCACCGTCGCGGCACTTTATGAACGACAGAAAACCGGTAAAGGACAGATTGTCGAGGGCTCGTTGTTCAACACCGCCCTGACTATGATGAACAGTACTCTGATCGAACAGGCAATGATCGATCGCAATCGGGTTGCAACCCTCAACAGGTCTCAGACCTCGGCACCAGCAGATACCTTTCAAACCCTGGACGGTTGGGTGCTCGTACAATCAGTGGGCGGGCCCTTATTCAAACGCTGGGTAGAACTGATCGATGAGCCGCACTGGCTTGACGACCCCCGGTTTGCAACCGACATCAGTCGCGGCGATCACGGCGCAATGATCAGTGAGAGACTGGCTGAATGGTGCGCCGAGAGAACATCATCTGAGGTTCTCAGTGCCATGGAGGAAGCGCGCATACCCGCTGGGCCAGTGCTGTCGCCCCAGCAAGTGCTGGATGATCCTCACATTGCGGAAAAAGGTCTCTTCAAATATATCGACTACCCGGGTGCCACGCAGCCGGCTCCGGTGATGCAAACTCCGGTAGAGCTCTCAGAAACGCCGGGAGAAATTCGACACAGGGCGCCGACCCTCGGGCAGCACACCGAGCAGATAATGCAAGATCTTGGTTATACCCCAGAACAGATAGCAGAATTACGTGTACAGCGAGTAATCTAAAGAGCACAACATATACGCTACAGGTAGAGCATAATGAAAACACTGTCACGCCTTTTTACCCTCATCTTTGCCTTGATTCTCAGCCTTTCTGCAATCAGTCCCCTACAGGCTCGAGAAGAGATTCTGAGTATCGACCACTACGTTCCTGTGGTCTCAGACGCTCCCGCCATGGCAGGGGAAGTCGCCCAAATTTATGTAAGGGAACGAACCCTGGCCTCCACTTCTCTGCGGGGCAACAATCTGCAAGGCCGGGTTGCGCTATTCATTCACGGCGCTGGCACGCCCGCTGAAGTAGCTTTTGACGTTCCTCGCGAGGGATACAGCTGGATGGCCTATCTGGCGGAGGCGGGCTTCGATACCTTTGCCATGGATACCACGGGATATGGTCGCTCGAGTCGTCCCAACGTCATGAACGACATCTGTAATCTCTCCGGGGAACAGCAGATGGCTTTTGTACCGACCATAATTAGCGAGCCCTGCGAACCCAGTTATCCCTTCGCAGCCACGACTATAGAGTCAGACTGGCGGGACATCGATGAGGTTGTCGAGTACATTCGCCAGAGCCGCGGTGTCGAAAGAGTCCATCTGGTAGCCTGGTCACTTGGTGGGCCCCGCGCCGCCGGCTATACGGCTCTGCATCCTGACAAGGTTGACCGGCTGGTGTTACTTGCGCCTGCTTACAATCGTAATCGCAGCAACACACGTCCAGAGGCGATCCCCGTTCCAGGCGCCGCGTTCACCAAGCAATCCCGGCAGGATTTCATTGCCAACTGGGACCGTCAGGTAGGCTGTAGCGATCAGTACGAACAATCTGTCAGCGACGCTGTCTGGTCCGCGATGCTGGAATCCGATCCGGTGGGCGCTACCTGGGGAACCGGCGTCAGGCGAGCCCCTCGCACCACAACCTGGGGCTGGGCCCGTGACGAGGTAGTGGCGACTAGCAATCCAATGCTGTTGGTGGCAGGAATTCATGACGCGCAGGTTCCAGCAACCAGGGTAACTGAGATGTACGAAGATCTGGGAGCATCTCAGAAAGTTTTGCTGGACCTGGGGTGCGCCTCCCATAACGCCATGTGGGAGTCCAATGCCGGCCTGTTGTTCGATGCATCATTGCAGTGGCTTCGCGACGGGAAGGTAGACGGTATCGACAATGGTGTTTTGAAAAAAGGGTATTACGAGTAACAATCCATTATGGACACAGCGGGCTGGCGAAAAGGTCGTATTCATCGGCAGAAGTCACCTTCACCTTGACCAGTTCCCCCGCCCGCAGATCGGATGTCGGGGCCGGATCGATGTAAACCAGCCCGTCTATTTCCGGCGCGTCCGCGCTGGATCGACCCGTGGCGCCGGTCTCGGTAACCTCGTCCACCAGCACTTCCAGAATTCGCCCGACTTTGGCCTGCAGCCGATTGGCGCTGACTTCCTGCTGCACCTGCATAAACCGCTCCCAGCGCTGCTGCTTGACTTCGTCTGGAACATGGCCATCTAACAAGTTGGACCTGGCGCCCTCAACCGGTGAGTACTGGAAACAGCCGACCCGATCTAACTCTGCCTCTCGCAAAAAATCCAGCAACCGTTCGAAATCGTCATCTGTTTCACCGGGAAAGCCCACGATAAACGTGCTTCGGATTGTCAGTTCCGGACAGTTGTCGCGCCAGTTCTTAATTCGGGCCAGATTATTCTCCGCTGCCGCGGGCCGTTTCATCGCTTTGAGGACCGCGGGGCTGGCATGCTGAAACGGAATATCCAGATAAGGCAACACTCGCCTCTCCGACATCAAGGGGATAATGCGGTCCACATGCGGATAGGGGTACACGTAATGAAGCCGCACCCAGACACCAAAATCCGCCAGGGCCTCACAAAGTCCGTACATATCCGCTTTTACCGGCCTGCCCTGCCAGAAACCGGTACGATACTTGATATCCACACCATAGGCGCTGGTATCTTGAGAAATAACAAGTAGCTCCTTGACTCCGGCATTCACCAGGCGCTCAGCTTCCGCCACCACCTGATCAACAGGCCGACTGACGAGTTTACCCCGCATTGAAGGGATGATGCAGAAAGTACAGCGGTGATTACAGCCCTCGGAAATCTTCAGATAGGCATAGTGTCGGGGAGTCAGCTTGATACCTTGAGGCGGCACCAGATCCAAGAAAGGATCGTGATCTGCCCGTGGTGGAATGACATTATGGACCGCAGACACTACCTCCTCATAGGCCTGGGGCCCACTGACATGAAGCACGCCTGGGTGAATACCGGTAATGCTTTTGGCATCGGCGCCCATACATCCGGTAACTATCACCTTGCCATTTTCCTGCAGTGCTTCACCGATAGAATCGAGAGATTCCTGTTTCGCGCTGTCGATAAACCCGCAGGTGTTCACTATCACAACCTCGGCGTCGGCATAGCTCGCTGCTATGTCATAGCCTTCCATCCGCAGTTGTGTGAGGATGCGCTCGGAGTCTACCAGCGCCTTCGGGCAACCGAGCGAGACAAAGCCCACTTTTTTCGATTTGGAATCGGAACTTGATGAAGTGTGATTGTCGTCAGGCATGGTAGTTGTGCTAATAAAAACAGCGATTGTACTCGTTGCGGTACCCCTGTGTCAGGCTGGAGCCAGCGCAAAGATTTCGCAAACCAACCAACCTTTCGAAGGCTCTTTTCATGAGAATTGGTCAACACTGTAGTAATTTCTTGAATATGCCCCAGCAATGATCCTGCTGGCATTGATGCGTCAAGCCAGTATCCTGTGCTGCGCTGACAGGGGTGACGGAATTAAATCTTACGCCTCTAAACCACGGACCCGATGATTTCGTATTGATCCTAAACTGCGCGCACCCAGGATGCACTTGCAATGACACGACAAACCGCCATCTTCTGGTTTCGCCGGGACCTCAGAATTGCAGATAATCCCGGATTACTTGCTGCCGCACAGCGTGGCGAAGTCATCCCGCTGTATATTCTGGACGACGAAAACGCCGGACGGTGGCGCAAAGGTGCTGCCAGTCGCTGGTGGCTGCATCATTCCTTGAGCGACCTCAACGCAACCCTCGACGGCAAGTTAAGGGTATATGAGGGTGATCCCCTGCAGCTAATCCCGGAAATTTGCACCCGGCATAATGTTACATCCGTGCATTGGAATCGCTGCTACGAACCCTGGCAATTGGAGCGGGATAAAAAACTCAAGTCACGATTGCAGGAAATCGGCATTGAGGCGCTCAGCGAAAATGGATCACTGCTGTGGGAGCCGTGGCAGATCGCCAAACAGGATGGAACTCCCTACAAAGTGTTTACCCCGTTCTTCAACAAAGGCTGTCTGCCGGCGCCCGCACCAAGATCACCGCTGGCGGAGCCCGCACACCTGCAGCTGGCCGCGCAGGATCAATCGGCCATAACAATCGAAAGTTTACAACTGTTGCCGCCAATCAACTGGTACCACTCGATTGCCGAAGCGTGGCAGCCCGGGCAGCACGGCGCCGAATGCCGACTCGAAGATTTTCTGGTAAACGGTCTGCATCAGTACAAGAAGGGGCGCGATTTTCCCTCACTTGAAGCGGTCTCGCGACTTTCACCGCACCTGCACTTTGGCGAAATTTCACCCAATCAGGTCTGGTATCGGGCGCAGCAGGAATTTCTCAGTCGCGGCCTCGAAGTAAACGGCGAACACTTTCAGCGCGAGCTTGGCTGGCGGGAATTTTCCTATTACCTGCTGTATCACTTTCCTTCTCTGCCCATTAAGAATTTTCAATCCAAGTTTGATGGATTCCCCTGGCGTCAGGATGAAACGCTGTTTAACAGCTGGTGCCAAGGGCAGACCGGATATCCGATTGTCGATGCTGGAATGCGCGAACTGTGGCAGACCGGTTACATGCACAACCGCGTGCGCATGATAGTCGCCTCCTTCCTGATCAAGAACCTGCTCATCCACTGGCATCGTGGTGCTGACTGGTTCTGGGACTGCCTGGTGGATGCCGACCTGGCGAATAACAGCGCCAGCTGGCAGTGGGTAGCCGGAAGCGGTGCAGATGCGGCCCCTTACTTCAGAATCTTCAACCCGGTCACACAGGGAATGAAATTTGATCCCGATGGCCACTACGTGCGTCGCTTTGTGCCAGAGATAGCCGGTCTTCCGAACAAGTATCTGCATGATCCATCTGCGGCACCACCAGCTGTGCTGTCGGCTGCAGACATTCGACTTGGTCAAACCTATCCCGTCGCCATTGTGGATCTGAAAGAATCACGAAATCGCGCGCTGGAAGCCTTTCAAGCCCTGTCCGGATAGCTGACTGGACGTTATGTCGGCGCCCTCGATCCAAGTCGTCACATTTAATCACTTGTTTGCAGGTTGGACTCCTCGTTAGGATATCCCTGCTAATCCAGTCATCAGGGGCAAAAGCGTCAACTATGATCTTCAAACAACTCTTCGACCAAACTTCCGGAACCTATTCCTACCTGCTAGCAGACGAGAACTCGAGAAATGCAGTGTTGATTGATTCCGTTTATGAGCAATATCAGAGAGATTTGTCGCTGGTTCAGGAGCTGGAATTGACCCTGCTGGCCTGTCTGGAAACCCATTGCCATGCTGACCATGTTACCGGAGCCTGGCTAATGAAAATCTCCACTGGATGTCAAATTTTCGCTTCGGAGCAGTCTGGCATAGAGCCCACCGATCGCGCGCTGGCAGATGGAGACATCGTCAAATTCGGTACTCACCAGCTAGATGTCATTGAGACACCGGGTCATACCGATGGCTGCATCAGTTTCGTCTTGGACAAAGGTTTCATGGCATTTACCGGTGACGCCCTGCTGATCCGCGGTTGTGGTCGAACCGATTTTCAGCAGGGATCAGCGAGCAAGCTTTACCACTCCATCCGCGATCGCCTGTTTACGCTGCCCGATGATTGTATTGTTTACCCGGCGCATGACTATTCAGGGCGCACCGCCAGCACCATCGGAGAAGAAAAAAAACTGAATCCCAGAATAGGTGGACGCGCCAATGAAACTGACTTTGTGGGCTTCATGGAAAATATGCAATTGCCGCATCCCAAGCAGCTTGATATCGCTGTTCCGGCCAATCTCAAAGCGGGCCGTCCGGACGATGACGAATTGCCAAAGCAACCCGACTGGGCACCGGTTTTTACCACCTACAGTGGCGTCCAGGAAGTCTCACCTCAGTGGGTCGCCCACCACCGAGGCGCAATCCACATACTGGACGTCAGATCCTCAACCGAAATCGAGGAGGAGAACGACGGAATCGCTGGCGCCCAGCAAATTCCGATTGGCGAACTTCGCGAACGACTGAATGAAGTACCCCGAGACAAACCTGTCATGACTATCTGCAGATCGGGCAAGCGCTCAATTCTGGCGTTTAACGTGCTGAAAAGTAACGGCTGGGATCGGGTGGCGAATATAAATGGCGGCCTGTTGCGCTGGGCAGATGAAGGACTGCCTCTGGAGTAGAGCGAGACTTGATAACGGGCAGAATAATGGACAATGGTAGACTTGGATCAAGGTTGTACTGGCCGAGCGGATTAAACGCTTTCAAACCGGGATGAACTCCACGCCGCTTTCGATCAAGCCAACAAGACCAATATTTGCATCATTGATCGGATGTTCTGCCGCCGCCACGAACAGTGACGACTGGGTAAACGTCCCGTTATCCAGCAGCGGCAGAAATGTGTCGTAGTCAGCCTGGGTAGGTGTCACTCCCACCACATTATTGACGATAAAGGTGAACACATCCTTGTTGGTGCGTTCGGTCCCAAGCAATATATCCAGTGCCAGTGTGGCGATCTCTTCAAACGTAAGACCGGAATTGTCGAAGATGTCGATGCCAATACCCATTAAGGCCCTGTCATACCAGTTGTCTTTACCAAGTGCCACGGCGAGGAGTCTTGCCGTATCCCCCGCGCTGCCATCCAGATCGAAAGCCAGTGAAATATCGCTGAAGGAAAGCCGTTCTACATCGGTTAATCTATCCGTGCCGTCAACTTCGGGCCCGACAACAGTAAGGACATTGTCCGCGCGGCTGATGACGTAGTTACCCAGTTCCTCCGAGAACACTGCCGTATCAATGCCATCACCACCATTGATAATGTCATCACCCTGGTTTCCTCTAACACTGTCATTACCACTGCCTGCGACAATTTCATTCTTGTCCGAATTACCAAATAGCCAATCGTTAAACCGTGACCCAACAAGGTTTTCAATTTTTGTTCCAAAATTAATTGTTATCTGGCCTGGCGCAGAGATCAATTCAGCCTTGCTTTCGCCAAGAAACCCCCAATATCCAGGCTCCAGAAAAATCGTTACAGATGTCGAACTCTGAGACGCATCCACGGTATCGGTGCCGCCTCCGTCCCAAATGAAATTTGTATCATATTCACTTAAAACATAGACATTATCGGAATCTCTTGTTGTGGTGCTTGGCCCGTATAAATATTGCAGCGCAGCAATATCAAGATTCTTGAATACAGCATGGTAGTCCTGAGGGTATTTTTCATAGGACATGACTGTCCATGAAGTATTATCTTCTTCAATGGGGAGATAGGGAGATTCACTCACTTCACCGATTGCGTCCGCACTGCCGAAGGGGTGTTTGAGTCCCAGAGCGTGACCAATCTCATGAATGTAAGTTAATACGGCGTATTCACCGTCCCTAGGTCGTAGATTCGCGTCACTGCTCACGTCAAGAAAAACGTCTGAGCCTGTGGCCTCTTTATCCGGGAAAAGTGCGTATCCCGAGCTATCTTCCTGAATGTTGTTGGCAAACACAATGGTGTTTGGCTGGCTGAAGTTTGTTGTCTCTACGAACCTCACATCGATAATACTTTCGATATATGCGAGAACTGAGCGGACAAAAGATTTCTGTGTATCGTTAAAAGGTTCGTAACCGACCGCATTATCCAGATCAGTGTCATATTCTGGAATGGAATCTGGAAAACCAAAGTATAGAGTCCTCGATTCATTGATGAATGTTGAATAGATAGCACCCCTGTCGGGCAATAAGGCGTCTATCCAATAAGGCAGAGGAACTGCGCCATCAATGTAGTTTACATGCTCTATAAAGCTCGGAATCTTGACGAAATTTACGAGTACATTTGCAGTGTCAATTCCATCTGCGTCCCAAATGTCAAACGATTTATCGGCGATAAAATACACATCATTCCCTGAACCTCCCCACAATTCATCTACCCCTAAACCGCCATTCAGCGTGTCGTCTCCAGACCCTCCATCTAGATAATCGTCACCGCTACCACCCTCAATTCTGTCATTACCCTCAGCCCCAATTAGATAATCGTTACCTGCACCGCCGTTAAGAAAATCATCTGCTTGGCTTCCGTGAATGAAATCGTCTCCTTCCTCACCATTCAGAACAAGTGATCCCGATGATTCGAAATAAGTCCAAGAAGTAGTACTAATCAGGTAGCCATTAATATTGTCATTTCCATTTCCTGAATAGACAGTATCCGAACCATTACCCGTAACAATGAAATCGTCGCCATCTCCACCGTACAGGAGATCATTGCCATCGCCGCCCCACAATATATCTCCCCCTGGGCCACCCATGAGAGTATCGTCGCCTGATCCTCCATCCAGCTCATCTTCTGCCTCGCCGCCTTCGAGAAGATCATTTCCCTCCCTGCCTAACAGAGTGTCATTGCCTCTGTTACCAAAGATTTGATCATCTCCTTGATTACCGACAAGAAAATCATCACCGTCGCCGCCAGAGATAAAGTCAGCTGACGAACTGCCTGAAACAAAGTCGTCTCCTCCCTCCCCATAGACCAAAAGCGGTCCGACTGAAGACGAATAGTTCCATGAGTTAGGACCAGTTAAATATCCATTGATCTCATCGTCTCCTTCCCCTCCGAATACCGTATCAGCTCCGTCCCCGGTAAAAATTCTGTCATCGCCGTCGCCTCCGCTGATAACATCATCACCCGCGTAGCCGCGAATCGTGTCGTCTTCTGGGGTGCCGATCAAATTGTCGGCATCATCGGTTCCATCGATCTCTGCCAATATTAGCCTCCTGCAGGCAACTCAATTTTCAAAGGGATAGTACTCACTCTCACCAACGCCTCATAACCTCATAAATACGGAATCAATAGTTCGTCCATATTTATCGATGATAGGGAAAATAGTATCCAACGCATTTTGGAAGGGAAAGATTCCGGCCATCTATTAATCAGAGATGATTGATTATGCAGGCACTAACAATCAAGTGTCGACATGGCAAACTCAGGCGAGAATTGTTTGATTCTGTCGCGCGGCTAACGGACTGATTTTGAAAATGGGCCCTGACATTAACTAAGGGAATATAGGTCCTCAAACAGGATAGAACTCAACTCCGCTTTCGATCAGCCCAACGAGACCAATATTCGCATCATTGATCGGATGTTCTGCCGCCGCCACGAACAATGACGATTGGGTAAACGTCCCGTTTTCCAATAGCGGAAGGTAGGTGTCGTAATCAGCCTGGGTAGGTGTCACTCCCACCACATTATTGACGATAAAGGTGAACACGTCCTTGTTGGTGCGTGCGGTCCCAAGCAATATATCCAGTGCCAGTGTGGCGATCTCTTCAAACGTAAGACCAGAATTGTCGAAGATGTCGATGCCAATACCCATTAAGGCCCTGTCATACCAGTTGTCTTTACCAAGTGCCACGGCGAGGAGTCTTGCCGCATCCCCCGCGCTGCCATCCAGATCGAAGGCTAATGAAATATCGCTAAAGGAAAGCCGCTCCACATCGGTTAATGTATCCGTGCCGTCAACTTCGGGCCCGACAACCGTAAGGACATTGTCCGCGCGGCTGATGACGTAGTTACCCAATGCCTCCGAGAACACTGCCGTATCAATGCCATCACCGCCATTGATTACATCGTCGCCACCAAGGCCTGTAATCATGTCATTGCCGGCAAAGCCGTTGATGGTGTCTGGACCACCTTCACCGGTTAAGATATTCGCCAGTTCATCGCCATCCAGATTAAGCCCCTCGGGCTCAAATAGATTAAAAGAAGCAGAAACCGTTTCGTTGTGCCCGGCGTCATCGATGAAGGTGTAATTCAGGTAGACGACCTGGTCCAGGTCTTCCTGCTTCACTTCGTAGAAGGATGTCGTCGCTACCTTCTCGTCTCCAACGTACCAATCATACTGCCCGTATTGTCCTTGCGAGCTATTGATTCGCCAATACTCTGTCCCGTTAGCATCGATTATTGTCCCAGAGAGGGTCAGGATGGCACCGACCTGAATTTCTCCCGATATGGAAATAGTTGACGTGTTGATAGAATTCGAAGGCTGCGTCCACTGATATTCAAGGCTATACAGTGAGGATCCGGATTCTGAGCCTTCAACAGTGACGTAGAAATCACCAGGCGTAACAACTTCCAGAACCAGAGACCCTGACGTGCTGGTGCCCTGGATAATTCCGAAGGAATTTACAACTTGAATGATTGGAGTAAATGAGGACCAGGACCCGTTAAACCAGGGGTTGTCACTCGCATTGAAAGTGTATGTACCCTTGAAAAGGGTACCCAGGTAGAAAGTGTCTTTATCCGTAAATCCATTTTCAGGAATCAGAAACCCAAATGCTGAATTTTCGGTGCCTTCCCCCAGAACATACGATGCGCTACCAACAAAACCAGCATCGCTGTATTGGGTGTAATCGGTTGAAGGATTGCCCGTACCCTTCTCGTCCAGAGTATAAGTATATGGCATCGACCTGAATTTCTATGAGTAAGATTTTGAAATAGTACTTAATTTGAAACAAATAGCCAGCGTGGGATTTAGGCGTCAGCTAGTTGCCGCTATCGAACTATTTCTTCCCCATCATTCCCTGCAACGCTGCGGGAATATCTGCCGGAAATACAACCATCTTTGAGTTCTCTGACTGAGATAATTGCTGCAGCGAGCTTATGTATTTCTCACCTAACAGATAAACCACAGGCAGTTCTTTCTCACCTATGGCGGTCGTCACTAAAGTAATCGCCGTTTTACTTGCCTCTGCCAGAATAACCTGCGCTTCAGCTTCACGTTTTGACGCCTCAAGCTCCCCTTCTGCCTTCAATATAGCTGCCTGTTTATCGCCGTCAGCCCGTGTTACCGTCGCCCGCCGCGCACGTTCGGCGGCTGCCTGCTCTTCCATAGCCCGCTGCATGGTGCCAGACGGGTTGATGTCCTGAATTTCCACAGTCTTCAGTGTGATACCCCAGTCTGCAATATCGTCCGAAATTGCAGCTTTGAGCTTCGCCTTGATGTGATCTCTCGACGATAACGCATCGTCCAATGTCATTTCGCCTACGATTGAACGCAATGAGGTTTGTACCAGAGTCTGGATAGCGATGACATAATCCTCAACCCCATAGACCGCCTTTTCCGGCGAAACGATGTTGATGTAAGCGACCGCGTTTGTCACAAGTACCGCGTTATCCTGAGTGATTACCTCCTGCGAGGGGATATCCAGAACCATGTCTTTGGTAGTCACTTTATGAGCGACCGCGTCGATGTAGGGAATAATGAAGTTCAGCCCTGGATTCAAGGTTGTGTAGTACTTTCCAAGCCGCTGCACCACCCATTTATATCCCTGGGGAACTTGACGAACACCCTGCCCGATGGTGACAAGCAAGAAGAAAAAAACCGCTATCGCTAAAACAGCACCAGCTTCCATAGCATCACTCCTTTTAATAGGCGCCTGATCAGGCCTTCTTTACAATCAAAGAATTGCCGGACAGGTCAACCACACTCACCCGATCCCCAATTACCAGTTCATCGGTTGAAATAATAAGCCATTCATCGGAACCCAGAACAGGCGCGGGGAATCTGACCTTACCTCGACTGTCGGCTGTTGGCGCTTTGAGGACTTGTCCTATCTCGCCCAGAATTGCTTCCCTCGATAATCCGGCCTTGGTCTTATCAGTATTCAGCGGTTTGATTACCCGAAACCAGATCAAAACAAGCGCCAAAGACAGGACTGCCCACGCGACAAACTGAAAAGCAATCGACATGCCTGAGAAGAATAAATTGAGAATTCCCACCAGAACGGCGGATGCGCCAAACCAAAGAATAAAAAAGGATCCAACGAAGATTTCGAGGGCCATCAAGGCCATCCCCATCACGATCCAGTGCCAGTAAAGAATTTCAATAGTCATAATTTATTGTACGGTATTGCCCATTAACTGTCTGCGTTATCGGGACTGAGCACGCAATTTTAATGGCGACCCAGGCGCATAAATCGAATCGATTTTCAGAAGGCTGCAAGGTATGCTTCTGATTTCACCGCTCTTTTGGTTGGGTACACTCTGGTACGCGCTTCTGGTCTGCCGCTTGTTCAGTCTATTCAAGCAGCTCCACCGACAAATCCTCTAACGTCCAGTGTCCATCGAGGCGAGCCACCGTCCAACCGTTAACTAACAGACTAGACCATTCCCTGCCCGCTGAGAGCCTTCTAACAACCATGATTTTGTCGGTTCTGTTTGCGCTATCCAAGCCGTAGTGACGCCCTGTAACTTTGATGATTTCTCCCGGTTCGTAATCTCTTATCCAAACACTGCCTCGGGAAAGGTGGTTATTTACTTGGAAAGTATCGTTTCCTTCTCCTCCAAACAAGTACACTGTTGCGCAAGTGTCGGAACCAGCCTCCAGCAGGTCGGCACCATGAAATCCATAAAGTTCAATGGCTCCGCAAACCCCTGCCGGGCTAAGCAGGTGGTCGTCCGCTTCACCTGTGCCAAATACCAAAGATGGGGTGTGATAGGTCCCGTCACCCATTTTTTCATTCACAAACCCGATGGCCATATGGCCAATCTGAGTGCCCATCGTGAGGCCTTTTAAGTTTCCGTCCATCATGTGAATTCCGCCATAGAGCCGGGAAAGACCAGCTTCCTCGGCCGACGCGCTGAAATAAGGCCAGTAAAGCGTTTGCGTATCGGTATTGCCATTGCCCGGATCGCCATCAAAGCCGTCATCCAGATCGAATCGCGATACAAAGGCTTCGGTCTCGTAACCAAATAAATTAGTGTTGAGAAGCTGCATCATAACGGTCGACGCGGCTGCACTAAAAGTCGAATGACCAGAGACCACATCCGGGAACGGCGGGGTCAGATTGCGTCGCAATTGATAAGGTCGCCAGTGATCCCGATCGTCGACGTTTGCCACTTGATTCCCGCGCCAGTCCGAGACCGTACTACCAAAGAAAAGTTCATTCACTGCCGTGATAGGTCGAACGCTATCGAAGGCGAACTTGGTATCCCAGCTGGCAATTGTTGAATCAAATTCTGCGATAGAAACTGTCAACAGGAGCTTGATCGTATCTCTGGGCGAGAGACCAAGATCTCTTGCCAGATCGGTCGCTCGCTGATGCCACCAGCCTGGAGGATATTCGGTAGCATCACCCAGCTCCCAATATTCAGAACGGGCACGCTGAAGCGCACCGCCCTCAGCACCATCCTGCATTTTACTCGCGAACTCTACCAATTGAGTCGCCTGGGCAATCCATTGCGGATCAAGTTCCCCGGCAAAATCGTAGGGGGTCAGGATCGACGAGGGGCGAAGCTGACTTCCGGCACTGAGAACAATCGGCGTGACGTTCCCCCAATGAGGCGTTAGTGGCACCTGGGGGCCCCCATCGTCGGCCGGCGGAAAAACACCCAGCTCAGTCAGCGACTGCCAGGTTTCAGTCAGTCTGATCGCGCCGCTGGCGACTCCGGGATGGACGCTGATTGGTCCTGAGTTGTCATACGACAGGGCATCTGTCAGGTTGAATGTCCAGAAAGTGTAGCCGCTTGAAAAATCGTAGTTGGAAATGCCGTCGCTTGGCGCCGGCACGGGCGTTGCCCAGGCAGTTGGCGCGTACCCGGTCGTGTCCCGGTAATCATTTTGCTGATTGGCACCATCTGTTAGCGCACGAGCTCGAATTCCCGCTGCTACTTCGTCAGCGATAGCCTGTGCGACAGCGTCGGCTTGCTGAGCGAATTTGCGATTACGCAATCTGAATCTCTCCAGGTGTTCTCGCGTTTCGTCCAGTATGTCGTCACTGGATTGCATCAATATTTCAAGTCGTTCGGCTGCATTTTCTCCCACCCCTATTTCCAGATAGTCTTGCTTCAGGATGGAGGCACCTACTTCATTGATGGTCTGGTGGGCTGCCAATGCCATGGTAAGAGTCCGAACATCATAGAGATTTGAAAACCTTGTCAAATAGCGTGGGGCTTTCACGTCGGTAACTATCCCTGACGCATTATCATCAAATGCAGCCCAGGCATCGAAGAGAGCCAGATTTACGTACGCGACAAAGCGCATAGAGATCGTCGGACCTCGCTCGGATTGTCGAACCCACTCGATGGCCAGGTCATTCCAATCGGCGACCATCGTTGCCCCAACCTCCAGAGAAGAGTTTCCATCTGCGGCCCCGACGCGGAGGGGACCCATTAGAATAAGACTTAGCAGCAATATTGGAGAACGTTTCATATTCCAGTACCTATGAGCTTCTATCGAGACAAATCTAGCTTTCAGATATTTCACTATGCTTTCAATCTGATTCGGGCAGACATCATTGAGAACCCTTATATCAGAGGCTACAGCATTCAAAATCGCATTTCCACCGGACCGGTGACGCGTGTATCGACAAATTGCCAGAGCTGATCGTCTGACATGCCCCTGTTTAGATGTCTTCCTGTATTTCGAGATGACTTCGAATGGAAACCCCACAGGAAGAAGCCATTGGAATGACTGCTATTTGCAGATATTAACAAGAGTTGTGGCGCACCCGGGAGGATTCGAACCTCCGACCCCCTAGTTCGTAGCCAGGTACTCTATCCAGCTGAGCTACGGGTGCAAATAACCTTGCGGAGCTAGCCGCGAGGCAGCGTATTATAGCGAAAATATGGGGTTTTCATAGGCATAAATCACTGCGGGAAATTTCCAGTCTTAGCCATTCCTCGCAGCCTGTATTAAACTTGTCCCCGTGAAGAAATTCCTGTTTGTTTTAGCTATCTACCTGGCATCCACCGCACATGCTGACATGGATGCCGCACTGCGCGCCTACGACTCGGGCAATTACAGTCTCGCTCTGGATGAATTTACTCAACTGGCGAGTGAAGGTAACTACGTCGCTCAATATAACCTCGCTCTGATGTACCTCCGCGGCCTGGGTACTGAGCCAGACCCGGAACGCGCCCTGTTGCTGTATCGACAATCCGCCCGCCAGGGTGTTCCGGAAGCCGCCTTTTATGCTGGCAATCTTTATGAAAACGGAATCGGCACGGAATCCAACCTCGATGAAGCGTTTTACTGGTATCAACAATCGGCTGAACAGGACTATGCACCTGCCCAGTATGCGCTTGGCAACATGTACTTCAGGGGCCAGGCAGTAGAAAGGGATTACGCAAGCGCGCGACAATGGTATGAATTTGCGGCTCAAAACGGGCATGCGGCGGCACAGTTTAATCTGGGCGTAATCTATGCAGAAGGTATTGGAACTGCGCAGGACAACGCTCGAGCATTCGACTGGTTTTATGCCGCTGCAAATCAGAACAATGCCGATGCGCAATATAATCTCGGCTCGATGTATCTGGCAGGTCAGGGCGTGGCACAGGATTATAGCGAAGCACTCGAATGGTTTGGTAAAGCCGCGCGCGCAGGTTTCTCTCGAGCGCAGACAAGTATTGGCATGATGCACGCAGCCGGGCAGGGTACCGATCAGAATTATCAGAAAGCCCGTGACTGGTTTCTGCAGGCCGCTGAAAACGGGGACGCGACCTCGCAGACCCTACTCGGCAACTTCTACCTGAATGGCTATGGAGTCGACATCGACAAGGTGGAAGCCCTCAAGTGGTACAAAATTGCGGCCGCAGGCAGGCATCGGGCAGCCGATCGTCTGGTCGCGCAATTGAGCGACGAACTGACAGAGCAGCAAATAGAGATTGGTACAAGACTCGCCATGGAATGGCTGGAGCGGCATTAAAGTGAAAGCTTTTTATTTTTCGACAGGCTCTTTGCGGTGTCTTGTGGTTACGCTCCTCATCCTGTCTGTGAGCCGGGCATGGGGAGACTACGAAGCCGGGCTGCAAGCCGCTCAGAATGGCGATTTTGAAACTGCCTTCAGGGAGTTTTCCGTCGCTGCCGAAGAGGGATTGATGATGGCCCAGTTCAATCTTGCCATTCTATATTTTTCCGGTCGCGGCATCGAGCAGGACTATCAGCAGGCATATCGCTGGACCAAGGCCGCCGCGGACCAGGGCCATACCCAGGCGCAATTTAACCTGGGTGCGCTCTATTATGAAGGTCAGGGTACCAGACGGGACCGTGAGCTTGCTCTGCAATTTTACATTCTGGCGGGTAATGCCGATTATGCACCTGCTCAGTACAATGTCGGCGAGATGTACTATCTCGGTGACGGCGTCGATAAAGATCTTGTCCGAGCGCACGCCTGGCTCAGTCGTGCCGTTGAAAATCAGCACGAAACCGCTGCCGGGTTACTGGAACAGATAGAGAACGATATGTCCGAAGCGCAATTAAGCGAGGCCCGACGCATGTTTGCACGTCTCAAAATTGGCCTTTAGTAAGAGGCTGCCATTAGGCCCGTTCGTGCTTTGAAAATTCAACCTTCCTCAAAGGCGGCAATCAGCGCCTGCTCAAGGTCTGGCGCGGCAAATTTAAATCCACCGGTTTCCAGTCGTGTCGGCAAGACCCGCGCACCTGTCAGCAGAATTTCTTCTGCCATCTCACCGAACAGTATCCTTGCCTGCAAGGCTGGCATGGGAATAACGGTCGGGCGCCGAAGCACTTTACCAAGCACCCTGGTAAATTCCCTGTTTGTGACGGGATTGGGGGACACCAGATTTATGGCGCCGGATAGCTCCTGATTTTCAATCAAGAATTCAATAACTCCTATCAGATCCCGCATCCCAATCCAGCTCATAAACTGCTCACCGGTTCCGATGATTCCGCCAATGCCTAATTTGAAGGGAAGTAGCATGCGCGCAAGCGCACCACCCTTCTTGGTTAGCACTATTCCAAAGCGGGCGTGAACAGTCCTGATTCCCGCCGCTTCAGCCGCTGCCGTCGCGGATTCCCACTGGCGTGAAATCTCCGCCAGAAATCCGCTGCCGCTCGCGCTTGACTCATCCACCGGCCTATCATCTCGGGGGCCATAAAATCCGATGGCGGAGGCGGAGATAAATACTTTGGGCGCTGCTTTCCTTTGAGCCAGGGCCTGACTGAGAAGACGGGTACAGTTGACTCGGGAATCCAGGAGCTGCTTTTTCCGAGCAGAAGACCAGCGACGATCTGCAACTCCCGGACCTGCAAGGTTGATCACCACATCAAGGTCTATCGAATCATCGAGGTTGATTACACCCTGTTCCGGCTCCCAGCAAAAAGGCTGGCCTGACGAATTTCTGAGCAGCGGAATGACCCGATGCCCAGATTGCTCGAAGTGATTCGAAAGGGCTTGACCGATCAAGCCACTTGCACCGGCTATCAGAATATTCATTTTGTAGGGGCTATGTTGTTTTGGATAAACGCATTACGTCGACGCACGCCGTGCGGATTGAAATTAAAATACAGTCTCGAAGCTGTGGATACCTTCTGATTCTGTCAGATAGGTATGGATCAAGCTCTTGCCAGTGTTTAAACTTTGGTAAGGGACTGATGAGATGCCTGAGCAGTCAGCAGCATCCTGATTCTCACAGCAACGACATTAATGAATGCAGCTTCGATCTCAGGTAACAATAATGAAGAATTACTGGCTTTTCGGATTATTCGCTATAGCGACAGCCCTGCAGAGTCCGGCTTATTCGCAGCAAGGCGCACTCAATGGCGAATGGCCCACCTACGGAGGCGACCTTGGTCATACCCGTTACTCCGGACTGAGACAGATCAACGCGGAGAATTTCGCTGATCTTGAAATCGCCTGGCGCTTTAAAACCGACAATCTCGGACCCCAGCCGGAATATCGCTTTCAGTCGACCCCGCTGATGATAGATGGCGTCATTTACAGCACTGCAGGCTCACGCCGCGCCGTGGTCGCGCTGGACGCAGCGACGGGAGAGTTGAAGTGGGTTTACAGCCTGGACGAAGGTGAGCGAGGAGCAAATGCACCGAGAGCGCTGTCGGGGCGTGGTCTGGCTTTCTGGCGGGATGGCGACGAGAAGCGGGTTGTCTATGTTACCCCGGGCTACCGGATGGTTGCGCTTGACGCAGATACAGGACGCCCTGTTTCCGAGTTTGGCGAAAACGGTATCGTCGACCTGAAACAAAACCTCGATCAGCAGATAGACCTTGTTACCGGGGAAATAGGTCTGCATGCCACACCGATGATCGCCAAGGACGTGGTCATTATTGGCGCAGCCCATCGTACCGGCGGGAATCCGCGCAGTCGCGAGAATGTGAAGGGGTTTGTGCGCGGATTTGATGTCCGAACCGGCGAGCGATTGTGGATTTTCCACACTATTCCGTTTCGCGGTGAATATGGTTACGAATCCTGGCTCGACGGGTCGGCTGAGTACACCGGCAACACCGGAGTCTGGGCGCAAATTTCGGTCGATGAAGAGCTGGAGACGGTCTATCTTCCAGTGGAAGCAGGAACTGGCGACTACTTCGGCGCCTACCGGCCGGGTGACAACCTGTTTGCCGATACCTTGCTGGCTGTCGACCTCAATACCGGAGAGCGAAAATGGCATTTTCAACTCGTTCACCACGGCATCTGGGATCACGACATACCCTGCGCTCCTATCCTGATCGATATCACTGTTGACGGAAGAGAAGTCAAAGCTGTCGCACAACCGACCAAGCAAGCTTTTCTCTATGTGTTCGACCGCGAGACCGGCGAACCTATCTGGCCGATAGAAGAGCGGCCGGTGGAACAGGGAGACATACCGGGCGAGTGGTATTCACCAACCCAGCCGTTCCCATCGAGGCCGCCCGCCTACGACCGTCAGGGAACCAGTATAGATGAGCTCATAGACTTTACCCCGGAAATGCGTCAGCAGGCACTGGAGATCGCCAGCTGGCACAAGCTGGGACCAATATTCACACCTCCAGTGATCAGCAATATTGATGGACCGCTTGGCACCCTGATGGCACCTGCCACCGGAGGTGGCACCAACTGGCCGGGAGGTTCATTCGATCCGGAAACAGGAATTTTGTACGTTTCGTCCAATAGCTCGGTAATCAGCCTGGGTCTGGTAGCGCCTTATCCCGGACAATCGGACATGGCTTATATACAGGGAAGTGCAGTATCAGGTCCGCGTGTCACCGCCGGAGCCGGATCCACGGGAGCATTCACCCCACCGCCCAGGGAAACCCCTCAGTCCACCCGCGGCAATCCTCCACGGAGCCTGCTGGTAGAAGGCTTACCGCTGCTCAAGCCACCCTATGGGGTAATCACTGCTATCGACATGAACCGGGGTGAAATCTTGTGGAAAATTCCCCATGGCGCCACGCCGGACCGAGTCAGGAACCATCCTGCCCTGCAGGGACTGAATATTCCGCGTACGGGGCAGAGCGCCTCTGTGGGGACACTGGTTACGGGAACCTTGCTTATTGCCGGCGAGGCCGAGCAAACCAGCGACAATGACGGGCAATTAACTGCCTGGCTGAGGGCCTACGATAAGAGCAGCGGCGCAGAAATTGGTGCAGTTCGCTTACCGGCACCGCAGACAGGATCACCCATGACCTATCAGCTTGATGGCCAGCAATATCTGGTAGTTGCCGTTAGCGGTACCCGCAGTCCCGGTGAACTGGTAGCCTACAGGTTGCCCTAACTCTCCGGTGCGCATGCAGCTGCAAATTGATAGAGGAACTGTAAGATGACGTCATTGATGCCTTTTAAAAAATGCCTGCTCGTGACCGCCCTGCTTCTGCCGGCATCTACCCTTATTGCTGACACGATACCCGGCGCGCGCGGATCGATAGAAATTACTCCATTGATTCATTCCAGTGTGCAACTGGAATACCAGGGGATGGTTGTTCAGGTGGATCCCTGGGGTGTTCGGGGTCTGCCGGGCGCCAAGCCCGCTGACGTCATCCTGATCACGGACAACCCGGCTCATCACCTGGATGTTGATGCGATAGCAAGACTTAGCAAGGACTCTACCCATGTGGTTATACCCGCCAACAGTCTGGAGGCCCTGCCGACCGGCGTGGTGTTGAACAATGGTGAAATGCTTCGAGCGGCCGGACTGACCATCGAAGCAATCGCTGCCTACGACATCATTCCCGGCGCTCCTGAACATCCCAAAGGCGATGCCAACGGATACCTGCTGGAATTGGGAGAAAAAAGATTCTTTTTCGCCGGGGTGACAGAATGCGTGGCCGAGGTACAGGCACTACAGAATATTGACGTTGCATTTCTGCCTATGAATATTCCGGTCGGCCGCATGACCCCGGAAGCAACCACAGAGTGCGCCAGGATTATCGATCCCGATATCGTTTATCTATACCACTATGATCAAAACTACGCGACCAGAGCTGTGCGGCCGGATTTCCCAACTGCAATTCTCGACAGTGGACTGACGATTGAACAGTCGCTGGACCTGTTCGAACAACTGATGGCTGACTCGGGAATAGAGGTTCGCCGGGGCGATTTCTACCCACCTCTGGACTAGCAGGAGCGAGCGCGACTAGTCTGCCAAGGCCATAGCGGTGAGCGTGCTGCCGGTCTGCAGAATCAGGTATTGCTTGCCTTCATGGACCCAGGAACTCATGCCGTAGCGAGTCACTTCCGGCACCTCAAGCCTGGCCAATTCCTCTCCTGTGCTCTTGTCTACCGCAAACAGATGCGGAGTGCCGTTACTGCTGACATTGGTGTAGACCAGCATATTGCCAAGGACCACCACTTGCGACACCGCGCCGGAACCGGTATTGCCAATTTCTACCCCGGCGAGGGCAGGATTATCCCTGACCCGCTGAGGCGTTTCGCCCGCCGGAATCATCCACAAATGCTCACCGGTATTCATGTCAATAGCCGTGATACGGCTGTAAGGAGGTTTCCACAACGGAATACCGGTCGGGTGCAAAGGCGCGGGATTGGCACTTGCCACTGCATAGTTGGACAGCGTCACCCCGGTCGGGGCCTCGTAATAGGTATCGGCTTCGGCACCTGTTACCAGCGCGCGTGCCGCGCAGGAAAACCGGGATGAAATATAAAGGATCCCGGATTGCGGATCAGCTGCAGGCGGATGGGTAATATTTACCGCACCATTGGGACAATGCAACGAGGCACGGACCCCGGGCTCGCCATTGCGAATCATCGGCGGATTGAAAACCGAACCCATCTTGTATGCGGCCACTGCAGCAAGAGATTGTTGGAAAATTTCTGGCGTGAAATCAGCCAGCAATTCCTCGCTGGATCCTACGTACTCGAACGGTGCGGGTCGAGTCGGAATCGGCTGAGTTACTGACAATTGTTCGCCGGGGACCGTCGAAGCAGGGGCGCGTACCTCCTCGATTGGCCATATGGGTTCCCCGGTTTCGCGATTGAAAGTATAGACATACCCTTGCTTGGTAGCCTGTACTACGATTGGTATTTCTCTCTGCCCATTATTAACGTCGAGCAGTATTGGTGCTGTAGGCGTATCGTAGTTCCAAACATCGTGGTGCACCATCTGAAAGTGCCAGGCACGCTCTCCGGTGCGCACGTCCAGCGCAATCAAACTGGTGCCGAACAGACCGTCACCGGGTCGGTGACCGCCGTAGTAATCGATAGTAGGCGGGTTTGTCGGGATATAGACTAACCCCAGTTCCGGGTCAGCGGATATCGGGGCCCAGGATGAAACGTCGCCGCTAAAACTCCAGGCATCATTTTCCCAGGTTTCATGGCCGTATTCGCCGGGCCTGGGAATTACATTAAATTTCCAGAGAAATTCTCCGTTGCGAGCGTCGTACGCGAGAATATCGCCTGGCACATTTTCGATGCGCGACTGATGGTACCCCTGCTCCGCGGAGTTGCCCACAATCACGACGTTATTGACCACAATCGGCGGTGAGGAACTGGTAATATAACCACGCTCCAGCGGTATACCGGCAAAGGGGTCGTATGGGTGGCCAAGATCTGCCAATAAATCCACCACCCCTGTCTCGGGAAATCCTTCAATTTGGACAGGGCGTCCGAAACCCTCCAGGGGCTGGCCCGTTTCCGCATCAAGCGCCGTCAAAAAGAATCCAGGGGACACAATATAAATCACGTCCTTTCCGTCTATATTAGTATACCCGACCCCTTTTCCATAATCAGCACGCATTGAATAATCCCAGCGGCCGGTATCAGGTTCACGATAAGACCAGATCGTCGCGCCAGTCTTGGGATCAATCGCTACGACGTGCCGTCGTGCACCGGCCACCGTATACAATCTGCCATTGATATAACTCGGCGTTGAGCGACCACTTTGCGCCTCGAAACTTGCACCATCCCATACCCAGGCCACTTCCAGATCAGAAAAATTATCCGCGTTAATCTGACTTGCTGTCGTCGACCGGGTGTGGGCAAAATCATTACCTAAAGTTACCCACTCTACCGAATCCTGGCCATGAGCAATCGATTGCACACCACATCCTGCCAGAGCCAGAGCCGCAAGAATTCGAATTTTCATGCTACCTCCTGAGTCCAGACCGTTTTATCCGGTCCGAATATTACGATGCGCAGTAATTCTTGATCATCTAGTTTCGAATAGACGCTGCGGGTAACCGCAAAGCAACCAGACGTCCGGGCTGACCGCGCTTGACGCTCCCGGACTGCACCACGATGTACTGAACTCCATCATGCATGTAAGTCATCATGCCATACTGCCCGGGAGCCGGAATTTCTACCCGGGCCAGTAATTCACCGGTTCGCTTGTCACGGGCATTCAACACGGGATTTCCGTTCTCATTGAGTTCAGCGTCGCCTCGCAGATCCTCGGTCGTCTGAACCAGCAGATCGCCCATCACCATCTGGATGGAGTGACCTGTACCTCCGGTAGGAGGAATTTCTATGCCCTGCAATGCCGGATGATTCCTGATGTTGTCAGGAGTCTCGCCGATCGGAATATCCCAGAGCTTTTCACCAGTATTCATATCATAAGCCGCCAGTCCCTGGAACAGCGGCTTGTACACTGGCAATCGATCTATCAGGGGTAGAAAAGCCTGGTTTCGACCTGGCGCCCAGGCGGCAACCGTGATGCCTGTCGTTGGCGTATGCCGCTCGCGGCCCCGCCAGGCTTCGGCTGACATACCCGGTAGACCCCGTTCCTCATCGACGCCATTTGTTGGCTCCATGAAGGCCGGCGCGCTGCAACCGCGCCGATGGGAAGCATACAGAATCCCTGTAGTCGGGTCGGCTACCGGCGGATGGTAGATATTCAATCCACCGACACAGCCAACCACGTTACGATAGGGATTGTCGTGGTTGGCGGGCAGCGGCGGCATATACAGCCCACCAACCTGAAAGTCGCCCAATACCTGTTGTGCCTGCTGTTTCAGCTCGGGTGTGTAATCCATAATAAATTCGTCGGTGATACCATTTATCACAATGGTATCAAGGGGCTCCGGCCTGGTGGGGTAAGGCTGTGTGGGAGCCGTATAATTTCCCGGCACCTGGGTTTGAACGACCGACCGTTCCTCTATGGGCCAGATCGGTTCGCCAGTTTCCCTATTGAAGGCAAAGATGAGCCCCTGCTTGGTATTTTGTATAAGCGCGGGGATCTCTTCTCCGTCAACAGTCAGGTCCAGCAGAATCGGAGCAGTTGGGATATCGTAATTCCACTGCTCACTGTGATGAATCTGGAAATGCCATTTGCGTTCGCCAGTATTCACGTCCAGAGCCAGCACGCTACCCCCGAATAGATTATGCCCGGGTCGATGACCGGCGTAGGACTGCACCGTAGACGCATTGGTGACCAGATAGACTAACCCCAGTTCGGGATCAGCTGCCGCCGGGGCCCAGGACGACATGTCCCCCGACCATCGCCAGGCGTCATTTTCCCAGCTTTCATGACCAAACTCCCCGGGCCGAGGAATCACATGAAACTTCCACAGGCGCTTACCGCTGCGAATATCGTAACCCATGATATCGCCCGGTACGTTTTCAATCCTGGTCTGGTCATAACTGGGCTCATGACCGACCAGTACTACCACCACGTCGTTCACGACGATAGGCGGTGAGGAAGACGTAACCATTCCCAGCTGACGCGGAATGCCATGATCCGGATCGTACACCCCCCCACTGGCCTGCCAGTCGGCCCAGGGCTGCCAGTCGTCGACCAGATCGGGAATAAGATCGACCACGCCAGTATCCGAAAGCGCGGGCACTCCGGTCGGGCTGCCCCAGTTTTCCAGCGGCCTGCCCGTAGTCGCATCCAGCGCCCAGAGGAAAAACGCCGGCGAAGTTACCAATACCACTCCCCGCCCATCCAGTTCTGTGTAGGCAACGCCCTTGCCAAAGTCGGTGCGCGGCGAGCGCAGGTAACGCATGGTTTCCGGTTCACGAAAAGTCCACAGGGTCTCGCCAGATGCCGCATCAATGGCAACCACCTGACGCCTTTGACCTACAACGGTGTACAGCACTCCATTGACATGCAAAGGAGTGGAGCGTGCCGTGTACTCGACTGCGGGCCCGAAGTTGTCACCCCGCCAGGTCCAGGCAACTTCCAGTTCAGAGAAATTGTCTGCGGTTATCTGCGTGAGATACGGAGACGCGCGGGTATGACCCGCATCACCACCAAGGAATCGCCAGTCTCCGTTTTCGACTCCTGTTAGCTGGGCCAGCCCTAGGCCTGGCAACATTACCATTAGCCCGACCAGCATCGAAAAGCGACTTACGTTTAAGTGTCGCCAATCCATCCTTGCACACCGAGAGTTTGTCGCAGTTTTACTGTTACCCTGCCCCATTACTGTACCTTTTGTTCAAACTA
>Ga0181593_10000811_pt1 | contig 27682 bp, 27 predicted proteins | sample 071ome_19_FD_133756 | JGI IMG/M metagenome (GOLD analysis project Ga0181593, IMG submission 133756) | Coastal salt marsh microbial communities from the Groves Creek Marsh, Skidaway Island, Georgia - 071413AT metaG (megahit assembly) | ecosystem: Environmental > Aquatic > Marine > Intertidal...
CATTTCGAGAGGCTACGTCTCTGGGTACGAGGTTCCCAAAACTTGGATATTTTTCCTCGAGATAATAGAAACGCTCCTCCTCCGGAATATCATTAGGATGGCGATCATCTCCCTTCTTTCTAGGCACCCACACTCGCCCATCATTACGTAAACTCTCACTCATAAGTGTGAGCTTCGATTGATAATCTCCTGATACGGGGATACAGGTTGGATGCACCTGCACAAAACTTGGATTGGCAAAAAGCGCCCCTTTTTTATGAGCTCTCCAAGCCGCGGTTACGTTAGAGTTTTTAGCATTAGTAGAAAGATAAAACACATTACCATACCCACCGGTTGCTAATACAACTGCATCCGCTTCATGTCTACAAATGTCACCGGTAACCAAGTCCCGAGTGATAATACCTCGAGCTTGCCCATCAATAATTACCACCTCTAACATCTCATGACGAGGGAAATATTCGATTCCACCCTCTTCAACCTGACGCATCATGGCTTGGTAAGCTCCTAGAAGTAATTGCTGACCTGTTTGTCCACGAGCATAAAAGGTTCGACTTACTTGAGCTCCACCAAAAGAGCGGTTCGCCAATAAACCAGAATATTCACGAGCAAAAGGTACTCCCTGAGCAACGGCTTGATCAATAATGTTGTTCGAAACTTCGGCCAAACGATACACATTGGCTTCGCGAGACCGGTAATCCCCTCCCTTAATGGTGTCATAGAACAAACGCCAAACGCTATCACCATCGTTAGGATAGTTTTTTGCGGCATTAATGCCTCCTTGAGCCGCTATTGAATGCGCGCGCCGCGCCGAATCTTGGATACAAAAGCTCTTCACTTTATACCCCATCTCCGCCAAGCTTGCCGCTGCCGCTCCTCCTGCAAGACCGGTACCTACAATAATGACCTCATACTTACGGCGGTTATTCGGTGCCACCAATTTCATTTCTTTCTTATGCCGGCTCCACTTTTGTTCTAATGGGCCTTCAGGAATTTTTGCATCTAAAGTAAACATTCGAAATCTCCTTGATTAATAAGCAATTAGTGAACCGGTTCCATTGGTAAGGAAGATATAAATGGGTATGAATAGGAAACCCAACATCAATATCATTGCGAATACATACCCACCTAGCCTAAAGGCCTGTGTATTGTTCTTATTGGTCATTCCAAGCGAGGTAAAAGCACTCCAAGCACCATGAGATAAATGAAGAAGAATGAGCGTTAGTACCACCACATAACCAAGTGCAATATACCAGGTGGTGAAAGAATCGATGACCAGTTGTCGCAAATCTCTAATGGTTTCTCCATCGGCGGTGGTAATCATTTCGGTTTCCCCAAACTTGAAAGACCAGATATGAATCACCAAAAATAACAGAATAGTAATACCTGAAAAAATCATGCTTCGAGAGGCTAAATTTTGACGGCTGGCACCACCTCGAGTTTTATACACTTCATAGGAGCTACCACGTGATTTACGTCGACCCAACCAAATGGAAACGCCTAAATAGGAATGATACAGTACAAAGAACAACAATCCGGCCTCTGCGATGTATAGCAGTGGACCTAGACTTTCTAATTGCTTTGTGTAGAGGTTAAACGCATCAGCAGATGCAAAAATGGCATAATTACCTGCTAAATGGACCACTAAAAATAGCATGAGGCCAATGCCGGTCAACGCCGTCATTATTTTTCTGCCTACTTGCGACTGTAACGCCTTGATGATCGTTGGCATGATGATAGATTTTATAATGCAGTTGATAACTCCTGAGTAACGTCTGCTTCAACAGTACATACTCTTTATTTCCTTAGTGGGAATATAGTAAATTGTATTTTTTAAAGTTGTTTAGATTCCGTCCATATTAGTAGTTAATTACTATGTACCAGAACTCATGTATTCAATCGTAGCTAAATCCCTAATCATTCGTGTTTATCCCTAAGCAAAGCCATCCATTTAGTTACAAAATTAAATCCTCAGAGTTCATCTGTTACTTATTCGAACTACAAACTCAAGATCAGGCATCCGAACTGCTTCAATCCGTGAAAAAAGAACATCATACGGCCAATCATCACTGCTGGGCTTGGCGTTGGGTCGCCTTTTCAGAAGATATTATGAGTATTCAGGAACATCAGAGCGATGATGGTGAACCCAGGGGTACGGCAGGTTTCCCTATCCTTCATCGCCTGCAACATCATGATCTGGTCAATACGCTAGCGGTGGTAGTGCGCTATTTTGGAGGAACTAAGTTGGGGAAAAGTGGACTCATTGAATCCTATTCAGAGGCCACCCAATCGGCCATTGTTAACTCCCTCTTGACTCGGTTTGAAGCTGGCTATGAGCTTCATATTCGTAACTCTTACGAACTAGAAAACCTGGTTAAACAGTGGCTTCATCATCAAAAAGCCCCTGTACTAAGCAGTGAGTATAGCATGCATGTTGAACGTACAATCTTCGTTCCATTAGAAGACAAAGCAGCCATTGAAAACAGCCTCAAGGATTGGGCTCACACTGAAATCGAATACAATTGGTCGGAGCTCAAATTGTTAGCCTCTCCTACCAGCTAGCATCCAAAAAAGTGTCTGGATTGAAAATAGTCGAATCCATGGCTGTGGGTACCTGAATATTAAAATACTCTTCGTACAACATACGTTGTCCATTCATGTTAAAGACAACCTCCGGTGCAATCCAACCACCCTTTATGGGTTCGTAGCGATTGAATTGGACTTCTTGAACCGTTCCCGCTCTTCCTGGCTTAATACTTCTCACAAACAAGAGTCGGTCCTTTTCAATCCAAAACTGAGGAGATTCCTCCGAAGGGGCATCCACACCGATTACCCAAACGGCCTTGCCTTGCCACTGGTCTTCGTACATTTTGCTCATATCATAGCCGACGGTTTCCAGCTGTTCAAGGGTTTTTTCAGGGTCCTGCTTATAAACATCAAAACCCAATACCAAAAGATCGTGTATGCGAGGCAACTCCTGAATCTTTTCTCCATTGGCAAACCCATACTGTATGCCATCACGAAATAAAATGCCATTCCCAGAATTCTTTTCATCAAAGTGAATGGCCAACGCACCTGGCGCCTGCAGCGCTTCAAACCACCATTGGGTCCGTTCTACTTCTCCATTGGCATCGTAAAAGGTGGTTTTTTGGTCGAAGGTCACATAGGAATACCAGGTATCCTGATACCTTTCCACCATTTGCTCCAGCAAAGATAAAGGAGTGGGCTCGGAACGTGTCTCGAGGTTTTCAGGTTCAGCAGATACCTGTAAAAACAACAGGAAAAGTATAACGAAGTTCATAAAGCAGTCGTGAAATAAGGTTTGAATCAACAGAATTAAACTTAGCACTTATTCCCCATTGTTAACACTTCTTATTTTTTAGTACTATACCAACCATTCATCCAGAAGATCTATTATGAAAATTTATACCAAACAAGGCGACGGTGGACAAACCGCATTATTCGGTGGAGATCGCGTATCCAAGCATAGCATCCGAATCGAAACCTACGGAACAGTGGATGAATTGAACTCCATCCTAGGGGTAGCCATCGCTCATGATCACCAAGCATTTACTGGCGAGGTAGTCAACGAAGTGCAGCATCAGCTTTTTATTTTAGGTGCCGATTTAGCCACCCCCTTTCATTCAAATGCTCGAATCGACCGTATCTCGGAAGCCGAAGTGCATTATCTGGAAGAGAAAATAGATTTTATGGAGGAGCATTTACCCCCACTGAAAAATTTCATATTACCCAGTGGTAGCATAGCCGGTTCTACCTTTCATCATGCTCGTACAGTATGTAGAAGAGCCGAGCGTCTTGCGGTGGTTTGCAGTAATCAAGAAAAAATTAATGAAATGGTTCTTAGCTACCTCAACAGACTCAGCGATTTTCTATTTGTTTTGGCTAGATACGAGAACCATCAAAGTGGTTGTCTAGAAAACCCATGGATTCCAAAAAAGTAAACAACAAGAAAGGTAAAAACGCCAAAAGCACCGAACGCAGTAAACAACGTGTTCGTCTGTTCTATGCGATCACGATTTCGGTGCCCTTTCTGTTTTTTATTCTGCTTGAACTCGGCTTACGAGCAGGCAATTATATGGGAAACTTAGAATTGTTTTCCGACCCGGGCATTGAAAATGAGGCGTATTTACTGCCCAATCCTAACTTTGCTGCTCGCTACTTTTTTTACACCAAAACCGTACCCAGTCCATCCATAGACGTTTTCAAACAGAAAAAGAGCTCCAACAGCTTCCGAGTGTTTGCCATGGGTGGATCCTCCGCTGCGGGCTATCCCTATGGGTTCAACGGAACCTTTTCACGAGTAACCAAAGACATATTACAGGATTATATGCCCGATCGTGAGGTTGAGATTATCAATGTGGGTATTAGCGCGATTAGCAGCTATACTCTTTATGATCAGGTGGAAGAAATCCTAGCACACCAGCCAGATGCCATTATGATTTACGCCGGTCACAACGAATTCTATGGCGCACTTGGCGTGGGTTCAAATGAAAACTTGGGGGGCTTTCCTTGGTTTGTTCGAGGGTACCTGAAACTTCAACAGTACAAAACCTTTTTACTACTCAGAAACGCCTTGGTATCGGCCGGTAAATGGGTTTCGGGCATGGTATCTGATGAGCAGGTTGACCCAACCGCCACTTTAATGGAACGCATTATCAATTCTAGGTCCATTCCTTTAGACGGCCCGAAGCATCAGCTAGCCATGCATCAGTTCGAAAGCAATATGGAGGCGATTCTAGAGCTATTTGAATCGGCAGGAGTACCTGTTTGGATCGGTAGTTTAGCGAGTAACTATAAAGATCAGCCTCCATTCGTAGATGTAGTAGATGCTTCACTACCCCCTGCCACCCAGGTGTATGAAGAGGCCCAAAGACTCTATAGTGAAGGTGATATGTCACAAGCTCAGCAACAATTCGCCTACGCCAAAGACCTAGATGGATTAAAATTTCGAGCCCCTGAATCCATTAATACCCTTATTCAAAATTTAAGCAATACCTATCCGCACGTTCGTTATGTACCCGTCTATGAGCAATTCACCCAGGAAAGCCCCAATGGCATTATTGGTAATGAGCTCATGCTCGAGCATTTACATCCCAACACTCGAGGCTATTTTCTCATTGGTCGCGCCTTTGCTCAATCTATGATATTGGATGCTGAATTGGGTATCGATCATACAGAGGATGTGCTGGATCTAAACACATTTCAACCCTATGAAAACCAAATGTACATTAGCGAATTCGATCATCGCATCGCCTATCATCGTGTACGTACATTGAAGCAGGGTTTCCCTTTCGTACTAGGAAAGAAGCCTACTCCCTATCAAAATACCTATCGCCCCATCAATGTGGCCGATTCACTTGCGTTTCTGGCCGTTCATTCCAGAATGAATTGGGACGAAGGAAAAGTAGAACTAGGCAGTTACTACGAATCCACAAATGAGCCTGAAAAAGCATTTTTAGAATATATGGGTCTGGTTCGAAATCAACCGTGGAACGATTCGCCCTATATTTTTGCCGCTCGTATACGCTTGAATGAAAACAATTTTGAGGCGGCAGAACCCCTATTAGAACAAGCTTATTCTATTGAGCCAACCGATGCCTATGCCACCAAAATGCTGGGGGCCATCATGGTTCAGAAAGGCAATCTAGAACGTGGCATCCAACTCCTGGAAGAGTCCCGTGCCATCACTTCCAATGATCCCCAAATGCTCTATAATCTCTCAGGTGCCTACGGTTTAAATAAAGAGTACGCGAAAGCTATGGAAATAGCCAAGGAAGTTGTTGCAATAAACCCTAATTTTCCAGGGATTCAGCAATGGATAGCTCAACTTTCACGTGCGCTAAATCAATAGCACAAAAAATTTATATGGTATGGCTTTAATGATCTCTGTCTCGGGTATCCGAGGCATTTTTGGAACAGATTTAACACCTGAGAATCTCGCTCGCTTCACCGCAGCCTATGGCAGCTGGCTCAAAGGTGGCAAAGTAGTGGTGGGCCGAGATTCTAGAATCTCCGGGAAAGTTTGTGAAGACATTGTGGTTTCCACTCTAAGGAGTGTAGGTTGCACGGTTATTAGAGTGGGCATTGTGCCAACACCAACGGTGGCCATGGGGGTGCTCAAGCATCAAGCAGATGGAGGTATTATCATTTCAGCCAGCCATAATCCGGGTGAATGGAATGCTTTAAAACTCTTGAACTCGAAAAGTGAGTTTCTAGACGCCGAGCAAGGGAAAGAAGTAATTGCTCTGTCTGAAACAGGTGATTTTTCGTATGTAGATGCCTTTCACCTGGGAGAAGAGATGGAAGATAACGAGCTTTTGGAGCATCATATCGATGCCATTCTGGAGCTACCTTACATCGATGCCAATCTCATTGCTAAACAGGGCTATAAAGTAGCGGTAGATGCGGTTAATGGAGCGGGTTCTTATTCGGTTCCGAGGCTTTTGGAGCGATTGGGAGTTGAGGTAGCCGCCATTCACTGTACTCCCAATGGTCACTTCCCACACAACCCGGAACCCTTACCAGAACATCTCGGTGAAATTTGCGAACTCGTACGCAAAGAAAACGCTCATTTGGGCGTAGTTACCGACCCAGATGCCGACCGTTTGGCCCTAGTGGATGATCGTGGACGATTATTTGGCGAAGAATATACGCAGGCCACAGCTTTCGATTTTATTCTTTCCAAAAACCCAGGACCATCGGCGACTAATTTATCTTCCTCCAGAATTTGTGATGTAGTTGCCGAGCAATACGGTCAAGTTTGTCATCGATCGGCGGTAGGAGAGATTAACGTAGTGAAAAAAATGCAAGAAGTGGGCGCGGTTATTGGTGGCGAAGGAAATGGAGGCGTTATTCTACCCGAACTTCATTATGGCAGAGATGCGCTAGCCGGCATTGCCCTTACCCTACAATTGCTTGCCGAACGCGGACTCAGTGCATCCGAGTATCGGGATCAATGGCCAACCTTTCACATGAGTAAAAACAAAATACAGCTCACCGATCTGGGAGCATCGGCTCCCGAAGTGCTAAGCATGGTAGAAAGTCATTATTCCAGCTTATCTCCAGATACTACCGATGGCGTGAAAGTGAATTTTGATGAGGGCTGGGTACATCTTCGCCCATCAAATACCGAACCTATAGTACGTATTTATGCCGAAGGCCCGTCCACCGACGCGGCCAATGCCTTCGCCAAACGCATCAAAGATCAGATTGCTGCCCAATTCGGGGTATTCTTAATGCTCATCCTGTGGCTATTGGCACCCTTTTTCACCCCATTCACGGCCCATAGTCAGTTACAGGCACAAACCACTGAAAACGCATCTACCCTTTCCATCGAGTCATCGTCTGCTGAAGGTTCGTCCGATTGGGTCTATACCGAGCAGGATGTAGCTCTATTCCATGAAATCATGGCTACGTATGCACCCTATAAAGACGAGCCGATGGCCGATTTAATACCTAAAATTGGTCGTTTTTTCGAAGGACAACCTTACGTGGCATTCGCTTTAGAAACCACCGATAAGGAACAGCTCATCATCAACCTCAGAGAATTGGACTGCACCACCTATGCCGAGCATTTGTTGGCTTTGTCCCGTACGCTTAAATCCGAAACACAAAACTTCGAAGCCTTTGCCCAAAATCTTGAAGCGATACGCTATAGAGATGGACAGCGAGGCAGCTACCCTTCTCGTCTGCATTATTTTAGCGAGTGGATTTATAATAATGCTCAATTGGGTCTGGTAGAAACACCGGCCGACCAATTTGGCAGCCCCTATCCAAACGAACTCAGTTTCATGTCGGAACACCCATCTGCCTACAAACATTTGGCACAGAACCCATCGTATGTACAGCAGATTCAGGGCCTTGAAGCTAAACTTTCGCAAAACCAATATTCCTTTGTCCCAAAATCGGACTATCTCCGTTTGGAATCCCAGTTGCGCTCGGGCGATATTGTAGGATTTACTACCGACATCAAAGGCCTCGACGTTTCCCACGTGGGCATCGTGGTGGATATCGATGGTACTTTTCATCTCATGCATGCTTCACAATCCAACCAAAAAGTAGAAGTATCCGATGAACCACTTGCCTACTTCTTACGTCCAGAATCCAAACATACCGGCATCATGATTGCGCGCCCGGTTAATTTATAAGAAATCGAGGCCAGAATGAATTGGAAAGAAGTTGAACAACGAGTGATCCATGGTAATCCCACACCTTCCCAACGAGTAGAAAAAACAGCCGAACAGTGGCGCAGCGAACTTAGCGAGGAAGTCTACACCATTACTCGGCTAAAGGGCACCGAACGTCCATGGTCTAGTGAACTTTGCAGTAAATTTGAACCCGGCCGATACCGCTGCGCATGCTGCAACACCCTTCTTTTCGATGCCCAAGAAAAATTTGAAAGCCACTCAGGTTGGCCTTCATTCGCCGCTCCACTAGACGAAGATGCCGTAGCTTATGAAGGCGATACCTCTCATGGAATGATTCGCGTCGAAATCCTGTGCAACATCTGCGATGCCCACCTTGGGCATGTTTTTCCCGACGGACCTGCCCCTACGGGCCTACGTTACTGCGTAAACGCATTAAGCCTTACCAAGGATACTTCAAATCCCTAGGAGAATAGGTTTTTTCTCGGGTTGAATAGGTCGTGTCCCCAGCTCGTTTCTTTTGTAAAGGGTCGTTTCCAACAAGGCGAAAAAGAAGGGCTATGGGGGTAATAAATACCCAATAAACCGCCCCTAAAACAACAGGATTCACCACCAAACTCATCAAAAAAGCCAGGCGATACCAGGCCCAAACTATGGCATTACCCAAGGGTGGGAATAACAAAAATAACAAGCCCAAAGCCAGCGCCCCATCCCTAAGCCAAGCCAACTCTAAAAACCAGGCAATCGCCAAAAAGCCCACCACCATGACCAGTTGGGTCTTGGGTGTTAGAGGATCCTTTGAAATATCCTGAAGGCTCTTTTTAATCATGATGGTTGCCGTGTTCTCTTAAAAAAGGGTGTATATGAACGGAGCAATGGACGAGCCACCTCCAATCACAATTAACGCGCCTAAAAGAACCAAAATAATAATCACTGGAGCTAACCAAATCTTCTTTCGCTCCTTCATAAATCCCCACAAATCCCGCAGTAATTCCATATCTATATCCTTGGTTTGTTGTTACGTTCTTCGTTTAATCCTTGTCAAAAAATCGTTTTTGAGTCCACTCTGGTTGATCTGATTTCAATAAAACATACTGATCCAAAACCAAAACATCCATCTCCGTATCCATAAAACAGGCATAGGCATCGGCAGGGGTACATACGATGGGTTCACCCCGCACATTAAAAGAAGTATTGATCAACATACCTATCCCTGTTTTCACTTTAAAGGCTTCTAAAAGAGCGGCATAATCGGCATTATACTCGGTATGAACCGTCTGAACCCGAGCCGAAAAATCGATATGAGTAATGGCTGGTACATCGGAGCGTTCAACCGCCAACTTATCACGTAAACTCATGTCATGGAAGGCTTCGGGTAATTCATTTCGATGCTGCTCTTGAACCGGATACACCAAAAGCATGTAGGGGGACGGATGGTTCAACCCGAAATACTCTCGAGCATCTTCTGGGAGAACCGAGGGGGCAAATGGGCGAAAAGACTCCCGGTATTTAATCTTTAGATTTAGCTTCTTTTGCATGTCCGAACGTCTAGGATCGCCTAGTATACTTCGGGCCCCTAAAGCTCTTGGACCAAATTCCATTCGGCCTTGAAACCACCCAACAACCATTCCCTGTGCAAGATATTCGGCCACAACATCGAAAAGCTCGGGGCGCTGGTATTCTTGGCTAACCGCAGCATAAGGTTTAAGCGCTCGTCGAATATGAGTAGCATTATAGGCAGGACCTAAATAAGAACCCTTCATTTGATCGCCATCAAGCTTGCGATTCTGTTCAAAATAGATGTAATGAGCGGCCAAGGCAGCTCCTAATGCGCCTCCAGCATCTCCGGCAGCGGGTTGAATATACACATCCTCAAAGATGCCCGAGCGGTGCAGTCTTCCGTTTGCCACACAATTTAAGGCCACCCCACCAGCCATGCATACCTTTGTAGCGCCGGTTATCTCTTTGGCATGTAGCGCCATTTTGAGTACAATTTCTTCGGTCACTTCTTGAATGGCTAGGGCTAAATCGGCCTGCTCAGGACTTAGTTCTGCCTCATCGGTTCGTCGTGGCATTCCAAATAGTGCGGCCCATTTCTTATCCGGTACCATTCTGAGCCCGGTGGTATAGGAGAAATAAGCTTGATTCAACCAGATAGAACCGTCCTCATTCAACCGGACTAGACGATCGTAAATGATGGTTTTGTAACGTTCTACTCGGTCACTCCCAGGCACTCCATAAGGGGCTAGTCCCATGAGTTTGTACTCTCCAGAATTAACTTTGAAGCCTAAAAAATAGGTAAAAGCCGAATACAGAAGGCCAAGAGAATGGGGGAAATTCAATTCTTTGAGCAGAGTTATAGAGCCGCCATGTCCTTTTGAAATAGAAGCCGTAGCCCATTCCCCTACCCCATCGATGGTTAAAATCGCCGCTTCTTCAAATGGCGATGGATAAAAAGCGCTAGCCGCGTGAGACAGGTGATGTTCAGGAAACAGTAAGGGGATATTTTTCACCCCTTCAAACCCCATTTCTTCAAGCGATTGACGAATCATTCGTTTCAAGAACATTTTCTCTTTCAACCAGACAGGCATAGCCATTATAAAAGATCGAATACCCCGAGGTGCATACGAGAGATAACTCTCGAGCAGTCGCTCTAACTTTAAGAAGGGTTTATCATAGAAAACAATCGCGTCAAGATCGCTTAGATGGTATCCAGACTCCTCTAAAACATAGGCTACGGCGCTGCTCGGGAAACCAGCATCGTGTTTGACCCGCGTGAAACGCTCTTCTTGAGCAGCGGCAATTATATGGCCGCCTTCCAAAAAAGCAGCGGCAGAATCATGATAAAAGGCAGATATACCTAAAATTTTCATGCCACAAGATAGTAGTTCGTCTCAAATAAAACATACTATCCGTTTGGTTTTTAAAGCATACCGGCATTTCGTAATTTTAACCAACAATTTGACTCAGGTAGTACTATGATTATTTCAATGACCGGGTTCGGGCGCGGCGAAGCCAGCGCCAATGGTGTGACAGCCATGGTTGAACTCAAAACACTTAACTCTCGATACTTAGACCTTGGGGTGCGATTGCCCCAGCGATTTCAAGAAAAAGAACTGCAATTTAAAGAGTGGGTGTCCAAGGAAATTGCTCGTGGAAAGTTAAACGCCACTGTGTATCTGGACGACCAAGAAAACAACAAGAAATCGGCGGTACTGGATGAACAGAAACTGGAACAATACACCCAAATTTTACTCCAAATCAAGGAAAAGACAGGAGCATCGGGAATAGATGCGGCTATTCAGTTCAAAGATCTGCTGCATTTTAACGACCTCATTACTCATCCCGAGCCCGAAGAAGATCCTGAACACGATGAGATGTGTTGGAATTTAATCAAACAAGCCAATGAGCAAGCGCTTGCAAAACTCATGGAAATGAAAATCCAAGAGGGTGAACAGCTTCGCAAAGATATTTTAAATCGAATCGAAGCCATCGCAACTGCCGTTGAGCACATTCGAAGCATAACAGGAGACCGAGCAGAAGAGGTTCGCAAAAAATTATTAGAACGCATGAAAGCGTTACTTGAGGATGAAAAAATAGACAAAGATCGGCTCGAAATGGAAGTCACCATCATGGCCGACAAAATGGATATCACCGAAGAAACGGTTCGCTTAGATGCCCATTTGAAGTTTTTTATCGAAGCCATGAACTCAAAAGAGCACGCCGGAAGACGGTTGAATTTTCTCACTCAAGAAATCAACCGTGAGCTCAACACCATTGGCTCCAAAGCCAATGATTCTGCCATCGCTCATGAGGTGGTAAAAGCCAAAGAAATGCTCGAACAAATCAGAGAACAGGTACAAAACGTCGAATGATTAAGGCTCGAACCATTATTCTTGTTGCTCCTAGTGGAACCGGAAAAACCACCATCGCTCAGCGATTGTTCCAAGACTTTCCACAGCTAAAGTTTAGTGTATCTGCAACCACACGATCCCCTCGCGAAGGAGAGCGTGATGGTGTTGACTACTTTTTTTTAACCCCTTCCGAATTTCAATCCAGAATAGAGGAAGGTGATTTTTTAGAATGGGAAGAATTTTATGGTGGAAGCAGATATGGAACTTTGGCTTCTGAGCTTGTAAAAAATACAGAAAAAGGATATTTTACTCTGCTCGATGTGGAAGTAAAAGGTGCCGTTCGACTCAAACAAATATTTGGCCAACAGTGTCTAGCTTTGTTCTTACGCCCTCCTTCTCTCGAGATATTGGAAGAGCGACTCCGTAAACGCAACACCGATAGTGAAGAATCTCTGAAGCTACGACTCGAACGGGCGGAAGAAGAACTTAGCTACGCGGACCATTTTGATCAGACCATTGTGAACGATACCTTAGAAGTGGCCTATCAAGAAGTTAAAGAAGCCGTTCAAACCTTCATGAATACATTTTAAAATCTATGCCAATTAAAACGCTCGATATCGAACATTTGAAACAAGTTACTGGGAATAAGTATGAACTCATGGTCATTCTTGGTAAACGAGCACGACAAATTGCCGCTCAAGAAAAACTTGAATTGGATGAAAAGCTTCAATATTTCGAAGGTTTTGAAGACGATGATGAATTTTCATTCAACGAAGAACAAGAGCAAATCTCCAAAGCTTTTGAAAAGCTTCCTCACGCTACCAGACGCGCCATCAGCGAAATGGAAGAGGACGCTATATACTACCGCAGACCAGAACAAGACTAAATCATGCTCTCCGGTAAGCACATCCTACTGGGGGTGACCGGAGGAATTGCGGCGTACAAAGCGGCGTATTTAGTACGTGCCTTTCAACAAGATGGCGCTGTGGTACGAGTAGTTATGACTCCATCGGCTACACGTTTTGTGGGTGTAGAAACTTTCTCTGCACTCACGGGCCATGAAGTGGGAGTTCACACATTTATTGGAGATGACTCAACTTCATCGACTTTATCATCATCTTCCTCATCCATCCCCTCCACCTCCACTTCCTCTTCAGCCGGTAAAAAATCTACCCTAGCAAAAGATCAATCCCACAATCAGTGGACACGCCACATCCAATGGGGAGAATGGGCCGACTGGTTCGTCATTGCTCCATGCACGGCAAATACCATAGCAAAAATCGCTCATGGTGTTTCGGATAATCTACTTACCGCTACGGTATTAGCCGCTCGATGCCCTCTCCTGATTTGCCCGACCATGGACGGAGAGATGATGGAATCTGCCGCCACCTTAGACAATTTAAATACGCTTGAAAAGCGTGGAATACACATCATGGAGCCTGAATCGGGCTATTTGGCCAGCGGTCTCATTGGAAAGGGACGCCTCCCAGAAACCGAGGCCATTGTACAAAAGGTGGATGAACTTATGGGCGCCTTACCCGGGCCACTACATGGAAAAAAAGTGATTGTAACAGCCGGGCCTACCCGAGAGTACATAGATCCGGTTCGTTTTCTATCCAATCCCAGCTCGGGGAAAATGGGAGTAGCCATGGCAAAAGCAGCCATGAGACTGGGTGGCAGCGTTCATTTGGTACATGGCCCCATTTCGATTGCCATTCCAGAAGGAATCGCTAGCTATGCCGTTACTTCTGCTCAAGATATGTTTGAGCAGGTTGCGGAATTAAGCCCAGCAGATGTCTACATCAAAGCAGCTGCGGTATCCGATTTCACACCAAAAACCAAAGTAAATCACAAGGTTAAAAAGTCGAGTGCCGAATCCTCTATTGAGCTTGTTCCCAACCCTGATATCCTCAAGTGGATTGGAGAACATAAAGATGAGACCGCCATTAGTATCGGTTTTGCAATGGAAACGGAAAGGCTAGAGGAGCAGGCTGAATCCAAAAGAGTGCGCAAAAATGCCGATTGGATTATCGCCAATTCCATCGGGGAAGATGTACCCCAACAAGGCTTTGAAAGTGATTATAATAAAGTACTTCTATTAGGGCAAGGAACCTCGGTAGAAATGGAGGGGCCTAAAGAGGACTTGGCCATGAATCTACTTCGTACTATATTTTCGGTATGAACAAAAAGCTAAGTATAGTTATACTTTTATTTATGGCCTGCCTTATCTCGGCCTACTTGCTCGTCTCAGTTCCCAAGACACCATCGCTTGGCATTTTATCGCAAGAACATTTGGACGAGCTTATTGTGGAAACCTTGACCGAACAATCTATTCCCAAGAATCAATATCGGGTGTTCACTGCCGTTCAAGACTCCCTTTTTACACGAAAAATCTATCGCGTCTCAACGGCCCCTACCTATTCTAAAACCAGTTTTCACTATGCTCTCCACCGTAAACTAGAGCCCTATGGGGTTGAGACTCCTGCGCGAGTGTTGTTTCCTCAAAAAGACTTACATCTTTACGTGATGGCCAATGAAACCATCCACAGAACCATTCGACTGCTCACCGACCCTTCTCTAGTTATTCCAGCAGATACTACGAATAAGGCCACTAGCTCGGTGGGTTCAACCCGATAAGCGCATGAAGAAAAAGAACACCCTCTTAAAACGCTTAGAGATGCAAGAGTACCCTCAACCCGAGATTTGGGATTTGAAACATCCGGTACTGCTTTGTCATGGTTTTGGCGCTATCGGAGGACTGGTTAAACCTTCCCCACTCCATGACCCTTGTATGTGGATGCGCGGACATGGAATTTTAGCTTTTGCGCCCAACATTGTCCCCTATGCCCCCATAGAAACCCGAGCAAATAGCTGGGCTCGCATACTTAAGGACTTGGCTCAAAAGCATGGGATCTCCAAATTCAACGTAGTGGCGCACAGCATGGGTGGACTCGATATGCGTTACGCCCTCGCACATTTGGGAATTACGCCTATGGTGGCCTCCTTAACCACAATCGCTACGCCCCACAAAGGAACCTATTTGGCTGATTTTGTACGGAGTACTCCTGAAATATTAACCGAAAAAATAGGGGATGTGGTAGACTGGTTTGCCGACAATGTGTATCTGAAAGAGCGGAATAACGCCATTGGATCGGTTGAACAGCTCACTCGAGGATATGTTCAAAAAACGTTTAATCCCAACACTCCTGATCCTACAGATATCCCATTTTTTTCCTATTCGGCTGGTGTAGGAAAAGGAACGGAAACTCCCTTGAACCCCATATTTTTATTTCAGAATAATCTTATTCATGAAAAAGAGGGTGTCAATGACTCATTTGTTTCCGTCGATAGTGCCATCTGGGGAGAACATCTGGGAACGCTTCAGTTGTCTCACCTAAATCAAATAAATGTGCAGATAAGTACCCGCGAAACTAAAGAGCGCTACACTACATTCTGGACAGGCCTGGTACATCACCTCATGGACCAAAAACTATAGCATCCACAAGCCCAATACCTCAGGCAAGCTACTTAAAATAGAAATCTGCTTAGGACTCCGTTTTAGATTTCATTTCTTCAAGCATCAGATAGTGGGTCAAATCGTACTGTATAGGCGTTACCGTAGCGAATCCTTGACGTAATAACTGAATATCAGCGTCCGGCGAATCGTCTAAGAGCTCAAATTTTCCCGTGAGCCAGAAATAGGGGCGCTTGAAAGGATCCTGCCGGCCCTCGTATTCTTCCACATATCGACTGTCGGCCATCTTAGACCACTTCAACCCTTTAAATGGACCTGCTGGGGCATTGATATTTAAAGTAATGCCCTTAGGTAAGCCACTCTCTAGTACCTGACTAATCATAAGGCGAGCCGCATCCAGACATCCGCTTAAATCGGCACTATTATCAAAATCAGTACACGAGACCGCGATCGATGGATAGCCTAAAACCGTACCCTCGGTCGCTGCACTCACCGTTCCAGAATACAACAAATTAATACCTGCATTACTGCCATGATTAATCCCGCTTAAGACCAAATCGGGTTTTTCTTCTAGTAATTGATCATGTGCTAATTTTACGCAGTCGGCGGGTGTTCCGGTTACCGCAAAACCCTCAATATCATCCACCACTTTAACCCGGTTTGCTCGTAATGGCTCATGAATGGTCACGGCATGACCAACCGCACTTTGCTCCCGGTCAGGAGCGATGACCACTACCCTTCCAAATTCTGCTGCTAGTCGAGCGAGTGCTTTAATACCATTAGAAAAGAAACCGTCATCATTAGATACTAATATATAAGGTGTCTTTTTAGCCATATTGCTCCTTTTCATTCGGAAAATCCTGTGATTTAACGTCGGAGACATACTGCTGAACCGCTTCGGTCATTACCGATTCTAGATCGGCATACCGACGTAAAAATCGAGGTGAAAAATTTTTATTCATTCCAAGCATATCATGCACCACTAAGACCTGCCCGTCGCAGCCTTGCCCCGCGCCTATACCAATGGTCGGTATGCTTAGAGATTCGGTTACTTTTTGAGCGAGTGCTGAGGGAATCTTCTCCAATACCAAGGCAAAAACTCCCGCTTCTTGTAACCTATGAGCATCCTTGATTAATTGTTCGGCTTCGGCCTCTTCCTTGGCACGTACCTGATAGGTGCCAAATTGATAAATACTCTGAGGAGTCAGCCCCAAATGCCCCATTACAGGAATACCTGCATCTACAATTTTTTTTACCGTATCGGCTATGGCCGCCCCACCTTCCAATTTTACCGCATGTGCCCCTGCCTCTTTCATCAGCTTACCCGCATTGGTAAGGGCCTCTTTGGAAGTCACTTGATAACTCATAAACGGCATATCCGCAATCACCAATGCCCGGTCAACGCCCCTAACCACACATTGGGTATGATAAATCATGTGGTCTAAGGTAATGGGTACGGTCGTTTCATTTCCTGCCATCACGTTTGAAGCCGAATCACCCACCAGTAATACATCGATTCCTGCGGAATCCAAAATTCTGGCCATGGTAAAATCATAGGCCGTTAGCATGGATATCTTCTCCCCTTTCTGTTTCATTTCAACCACCGTTTGAGTGGTCACTTTTACAGGGTTAGGAGTAGAATGTCCAGCCGATTCTGATGTTTTACCTAGTTGAGTACTCATAATATGATATTAGTTATATGACCAATCCGAGCTTTATATTTTTTACGGGTTGAAGGTGCTTTTCTTCCTGCCTAAGCACTCAGGAAAACAGCTTTAGTCGCCCGTTTTCTCTACCAAAGCAGCTGAAGCTTCAAGCTCACAGCACACCTGTCCATCAACGGTTGCCTTACCCTTCATCGTTACAAAATTACGCCGCATGCTACCTAGCTCTACTTCCAACATTAATTGATCCCCAGGTACAACTTGTCGTCTAAACTTACAGTTATTAATCCCCGTAAATACCATCAATGCCTTAGAGGGGTCTTCTACTTTTTTGGTCATCAACAGTATAGCACCTGCCTGCGCTAATGCTTCTACCTGTAACACTCCTGGCATTATAGGTTGGCCGGGGAAATGGCCATTAAAAAACTCTTCGTTGGCGGTTACATTTTTATAAGCTTTAATCGATTCATCGGTCGTTTCCACTACTCGATCCACTAACAAAAAAGGGTAACGGTGAGGAATCACTTTTTTAATGTCTTCAATATTCATGCTATTCTGTTAAAAAATTAAACGTAAAATCGTGCTGTTTAAATTTGATTTTCAGCACTGTATGGTAGAAAAAAATACCTTTATTTCACAGTACCGATATAGATGAACGCAATGCCCCCGGTTAACGAAATAGCACGTTTCGACTCAAAAGCTTCCGATTCATCCATCAAGGCCAAAAATTTATCCCCTGCTGGAAATGCAGCACTGGTTCTAGGCAAATAGGTATAGGCGTCTCTATTCCCACTCAACCAACCTCCAAGGGTCGGCATGATATGCTGACTGTATAATTCATAAGGCCACTTCATAAATCCTTTGGGTTGCCCAAATTCCAAGACGACCACTTTGCCTCCTGGGCGCACCACTCGGGCCATTTCTTTTAATGCTGTTACAGGATCATCCACATTTCGTATTCCAAAAGAAATACTAGACACATCAAAGCGATTGTCTTCATAGGGTAAATCCATGGCATCAGCCACTTCAAAGTCTATAGATAAGCCCTGTTTACTGGCTTTGGCTGGGGCTGGCTCAATCATGGGCGCACAAAAATCGGTACCCAATACATAGCCCTGTTCTCCTACTGCTTTTTTAAACGCAATCGCCAAATCTCCTGTACCCGTAGCACAATCTAAAACCTTATCGCCGGGTTTTACTCCCGATTCGGCAATCGCTCGTGTTCTCCAAGCATGATGAACCCCGAAAGATAAAACCGTATTGACTCGGTCGTAATCCGAGGCAATATCTGCAAACATAGATCGAACTTTTTCACTCATAGGAACAAATTTAAGGCAAAAACGAAAGCCTGTTGATGAATAGTTCCCTAATATACGAATTAACTATCTTTCAAATGCAGCGTCCTGTTACATTCTACGGCCTCAAAACGATACCCATCGGTCACCAGGTGATTAATTGCCCCATTGGTATGCTCGATACGATGCATGTTGGCCAGTCCTAATCCAAGCCATTCCGACAATAAGACTCTGAGTAATCGGCCATGGATGAAAAACGCAATTTCTAAGGGTTTTTGCGAGCCATCCCTTGAGGCATTAGAAATCAACGTTCTAAGGGTCTGCTGAATAAAACCATTGGCCCGAGCAAATACTTGTTTGGGATGCTCTCCTCCCGGCACTTCCAACTCTAGATGCCCACTCGACCACTGCTGCTGTAAATGTTCCAATAAGGGCAAGTGGTCGTTTATATACGTGCCTTCCAATGTACCAAAATCCATTTCATCGAGTTCACGCACCGCTTGTACCTCAAGAGACTGCTGCATGGCCAGAGGTTCGGCTGTTTGCATGGTGCGTTTCAGACTGCTACAAAACATGTAATCGAGCACAATACCACGCTCCTTAAAATCTTGTGCCACGGCTCTTGCCTGGGCTTCGCCCAATGCATTTAAAGGAGCATCTATTCCTCTACCCTGAAATTTTTGCTCTTTATTATAATCGGTTTGCCCGTGTCGAATGAGATAGAGATTACAGGTAGTGGGTAGAAGCATTACACCTTAGGACTTCTTTTTCCGGGTCTTGTGATAGTTGGCCACTCGAACAAGTTCATCCTGCATATTCCGAACTCCTTTGGTTAATATACCCTCTTTATAAGCATAGCGAATCAGCACCATATTCAACACTCTGTCGCTAGCGGGAGTTGCATTCTGCGTACCAAAACGCTGCGCCAGTTGCTCCCAAACTATGGCAAAAAGACCGGTTTTAACGACAAGAAATACCCCTATAAGCACCCCTATTTCTCGGGTTGAAAGGACCAGAAGTGGCCAATTACTAGGGGCAAGGGATTGATAGGCCAATCCGCCTATGAAAAGGCTATATAACAAAACATCACTGCACGCAAAACGAATGATACCATGTGCCCACGGATACACCCATGCCGAAACTTGATTACGCCAAAAAAGATAGAATACGATACTCATCACGCTGGTTGCGATTAACCCTAGTGGGCTATACATAAGTACCATAAAAATCAGCACCGGGAATTGTTCCCGACTTCTGAGCCAATCATCGGCTACTCGTAGTAGATGCTCTAAAGAATATTTATTCAACAAACCGGGCGCATACTCTTCAATGCCTTCTCTAGTGATCGTATACCAATGCCCCATGGACGTTTTTAGTCCACCAGGTAATTCGACTAATTCCCAATTAGGTTTCTTTATGACCTTGCTCATGCCCTAAAATACGTAATAAATTAACCAGGTGTTGGCTCAAGCTTGACCAAGGGTTAGAATACTCACCCGTTTAAATCCCAAACGATTTAGCAGGCCACATAGCTCGTAACAGGTCGCTCCTGTGGTAATAACATCATCCATGACGAGCACATGTTTCGACCTATAGGCATAGATGATGGGATCTTCAACCGAATAGATTCCTCGCAAATTTTCTCTTCGCTCATACTTATTAAGCCCTACCTGAGAGGGACGAAATTGTGTGCGGCCCAAAACACCTTCATCCAGTATATTCAATGGAAGTACATGTCTCCATCCATCAGCAATAGCATAACTTTGATTATACCCTCTTGTACGGCGTCGTTTTGGGTGAATAGGAACGGGTATTAATAAGCTATTGTGAGGGGTCAACTCTTTCGCTAAATGCGGATAAGTCTCTAAAAATAGTAAAGCGGCCATGTGTCCTAGATCACTACCAACCCCATAATCCGAGGAATATTTAAGCCGGTGTATGAGTGTTTGAAGCCATTGACCTTCTTTAAAGTACCATATTGAAACCTTCCAGCGAACAAATCCAGGAAGCATCGTACTCTTAGTTTCTGGGTATATCCTTGGTAGATATCGTAACACACAACAATGACACAAGCTTTCCGAACCTTTTGGAACTAGACCATTACATATTAAACAGGCCTTTGGAGCAAGAATATCTAGTACCTGCTTATATGTACTTCCAATACCCGACTTTGCGTTGCTTTTCGATAGTTTGGATGAAATAAACTCCTTAATGAGCATTATTTTTTCGCCTCTAATTCCCCTAAATTATTGTGTATTTTAATCTGCTTGTTTATTGTTTAGAACACATACTCTGGCAATCATTACATAGATATTATGGGACTAGGAAAAGATTTAGCACAGATTCGCGAACAACTTGGCGTTGAACTTGAAGAACTTCAAGGCCTTTCTAAGCTTTCTATGGAATTACTTGAAGAAATTGAAAGTGACCGGATATTCTCCTCCGAGGTGTATAACAGCGCCTACAGAAGAAATTTTATTCGCAGTTATGCTCGTGCGCTAAAAATCAAAGAAATCGTGATTGTTAAGGCCTTAGATGATGTTGAGTCTGGAAATTATGATCACAACATTTTTAAAGAAGCAGGAGCACCCAATCCAGAAAACCCATTTGGAAAAGCAGATGCACCACCGCTGAAAGTGGATGAAGCTCCTAAAGCACCCCCTATTAAAACAGAGTTAAATTACGATGAAAAAGCTCGTGTTGAAGCTTTAAAATCAAGCATTGAGTCAGAAAAAGCCCACGATCTTGCAACGCAAGAAAACGATTCCACTCAGGAAGAACTAAGCAATGAAACAGAAGATTCTGATAAGAGTAAAAAAAACGAAGCATCTAAAAGTAAACCTGACTCTGATGTAAATGATGACACCACTAGCCATGAGGAACTAAGTAATACAGAGAATACTGACCGTGATGATGATGATTCACCAGCAGAATCAACGACTTCTGATAAATCTTCCACTTCCTCCCGTTCTAAGAAAAACAGTGATTCAAATAGCTCTGAAAATGTCTCGAAAAAGGAGTCCACTGTCACTGCTAAGAAAAAAATAGACGATGTAAATTGGGCTCAAATGGGTAAACGTTTTAATGAACAACAGGCTCAAAAGAGTAATGTCTTGTTGATCAGTATTATTGCCATAGTAGTGGTTTCCGTACTTACCTTTGGTTTTCTATATCGAAGCACTATTGGAGATTGGATGACTTCATTTTCTGAGTCAGAAACAACTGAAAGTAACGAATTTACAAACACACCACCCTTGGATAGCCTGGCGAATACCAATATAGAGGATGGTTCTGAACTCGTAGTTGTCAGCCAAGATAGTGTTGCCATAAACTCCGCTAACACCAACCAAGCCAACGAATCCGAATCAAGCAGCAGAGATAACCAAGCGAGCATTAGCACGCAAGTTACGGCCACCATAAGCAATCCATCAGCCACTGAAACAGATGAAAATTTGCAAGCGGATGCTACCGAAGTCTTAAGCAATACCCAAGAACAATTAGATTCAGACACTTTAAGTATTGTGGTTTATGCGGCTTTCGATAAACTTGAACCCGTGCGAATCACTTCAGATTTACGTAACAGCACCTACCCTTATTGGATAGAGCAAGGGCAGGCTTACCGCTTTGGTTTTCGGGATGAAATCCTCATTCGTGGGCAGTTTAGTCGCATGCTACTCATTTACAACAACACCGTAATTGAGGATGCATTAGAACGGTTTTATGATGGAGTTGAAAATACCATTCGAATTACCCGATCCGATCTCAGCTTCGATGAGTTCTCATCCAATACGGAATTAATTCTTCCCGAGGGAGTTCGAGCACCCCGATCTATAGAGGACGGATTTAACGAATAACAGGCTTAACGAATAACCAGCTGAAATCACTAATTCGCTTTCGACCAGATGGATAAGACTATAGCACATAAAAGGGTCCTTGAACTACGGACGTTGCTAAATCAAGCGAATGATGCCTACTATGACCAGGCGCAGCCTTTCATGAGTGATCAACGGTATGATGAACTCCTGAAAGAATTACAAGCACTTGAAAAAACCTATGGTCTTGAAGATCCAAATTCTCCAAGCATTCGGGTGGGTGGTAGTGTTTCTTCTGAATTCGAAAGTGTGCAGCATCCCGTACCTTTGTTGAGTTTAGACAACACCTATAACGAGGAAGAACTCAATGAATTTGATCAGCGTATCCAAAAAATTTTAGGGCATTCAAACTATCACTACTTGGTAGAATTAAAATTTGATGGAGCATCTATCCGGCTGCGATACGAAAAAGGCAAGCTTGTACTCGGTGCTACTCGCGGAGATGGTCAAAAAGGTGATGATATCACTAAAAATATTCGAACCGTTGCCGATATTCCACTTCAACTCGAAGGAGATTATCCGGAGGTGGTTGAAGTCCGTGGAGAAGCCTATATGGAAAAAGAGGCCTTTGCTCGACTCAATCAACGCAGAGAAGACGAAGGCTTAACTGTATTTGCCAACCCTAGAAATTCAACGGCTGGTTCGCTAAAAATGCAGGATCCAAAGGAAGTAGCTCAGCGACCTATACGGTTTTTTGCTTTCGATTTACTATTCGAGGATGGAATATCTAGAAACCAGGATCAGAAATTGGCATTCATCAGAAGCTTTGGCTTGCCCGCCAATGAATACCCGACCTTGTGTGGTTCTATTGCAGAAGTACATAATACCATTTCTGTATTAGACCAATTACGGCATGAACTCCCCTATGAAACCGACGGGGTTGTAATCAAAGTGAACGAAGAATCACTCCGAGAAACCCTTGGAACGACCTCAAAATTTCCACGATGGGCGATTGCCTATAAATTTCAAGCCGAGCAGGCCACCACGAAAATTCGGGATATTAGTTTACAAGTTGGACGCTTAGGCACCATTACACCTGTTGCCGAATTGGAACCCGTACTACTGGCTGGTACCACGGTGAAACGAGCTTCACTGCATAACCAGGAAGAAATTCAACGTAAGGATATTCGTATTGGAGACTTGGTCATTGTTGAAAAAGCCGGGGAAATCATACCGCAGGTAGTTGAAGTGCTGCCCAATCAATTGAATCGAGGGCCTGAATTTCAGTTTCCAGAACACTGCCCAGCTTGCGGATCCAAACTCATTAAATACGAAGGTGAAGTCGCCTGGCGGTGCATTCAACTAAGCTGTCCACCACAGATTCGTATAAAAATTGAACATTTTGCTTCTCGAGATTCGATGGATATTGAAGGAATGGGAGAATCGATGGTCGACCTTTTGGTGAGTGAAGGCCTCATGAAACACTATGCCGATATCTATGAACTACGAAAAGAACACCTACTACCCTTAGAACGGGTGGGCGATAAAAGTGCCTCCAATCTAATTCAGAGTATTGAAAAAAGTAAGCAACAGAGTTTCGAAAGGGTACTCTATGGTCTTGGCATTCGATTTGTGGGTAAAACCGTTGCCAAGGATTTAGCCAAAGCTTTTGGTAGTTTAGATCGTCTACGAGCAGCATCACTGGAACAGCTTTTAGAAGTAGATGCCATCGGTCCAAGAATCGCGGAATCCGTCATCGAGTTTTTTGAAAACCCTCGATACCAAGAAATTTTGGACTCCTTGAAAAATCATGGCCTTCAGCTCGAAATGGTTCAAGCCGAAAAAGAATCTTCCAAGCTTGAGGGTAAAATATTTGTGTTAACGGGTACCTTAGCTACTCTATCTAGAAAGGAAGCTAGTGATCGGATCGAGGCCAATGGGGGTAAAACCTCATCTTCGGTCAGTAAAAAAACCGATTTTGTACTCGCTGGAGAAGCAGCAGGGTCCAAGAGAACCAAAGCCGAATCGCTGGGGATTCCGATCCTTAGTGAGGATGAATTTTTAGCCTTAATTTCAGATGAAAATTAACCCCCTCATCCCATGAGTTAGGAGTCCATTATGCACATTCACCCATTAGATACCGAAGACATCGGGTTGAAAACCCTTGAGAAACATCTTATTCGGACCGAAACCGAAAAGGAGTTGTTTATCGGCGTTCCTCGAGAACAATCTCCAGATGAAGGGCGAGTGAGCCTCAGTCCAGGGGGGGTGCGTTTACTCACGGCTAACGGTCATAAAGTGCGAATTCAGCAGGATGCTGGTCTAGATGCTAAGTTTAGTGATCAGGAATATCGAGAGGCCGGAGCAGAGATTGTAGAACACGAAAAAGAAGTCTTTGAGCAGGCCGAGATTGTCTTAAAAGTGGCACCGCTTACTGCTGAAGAGTTGGAATGGGTTCAAAAAGGTCAAACCATCATTTCTGCTCTGCATCTAGGATCACAAAATGAGTCTTATTTTCAGTCCATGCTCGACAAGTCTACCACGGGTATCGCCTATGAATACATAAAGGGAGCCGATCAAGAATTTCCATTGGTTCGTATGATGCATGAAATTACCGGATCCATGGCCGTTCAAATCGCTGCTCATTATCTGGAGAGTAAGTCTGGAAAAGAGGCTGGACAAGGCATCATGCTCGGGGGAATTTCTGGGGTGCCTCCTGCAACCGTAGCTATTTTAGGTGCTGGAATTACGGCAGAATATGCGGCGCGCACCGCCCTAGGCTACGGGGCTCAAGTGTTTGTGATGGATAATGATCTAACAGCGCTTAGAAGACTTGAAAATGCGTTAGACCGAAGAATCATTACTGCCGTTGCTAACGAGCAGTATTTAAGAAATGCACTCAAATTTGCCGATGTATTGATTGGCTCAGCATTCAAGGAAGGGGAAACCAGCTCGGTTTGGATTACAGAGGAAATGGTAAGCACTATGAAGGAAGGCAGCGTACTCGTTGATACGGTGATTGATCAAGGTGGTTGTATTGAAAGCTCACGAGCTACCACCCATTCCCAGCCCACCTTCTTAAAACATGGAGTAACCCATTATTGCGTTCCAAATATTCCATCAAAAGTGGCCAGAACCGGCACCTATGCCCTTAATAACGTGTTGGTTCCCTATGTATTGGCTATCGGTCAAAATGGAGGGATTCAAGATTGTTTGTGGCGAAATACCGATTTAAGGAACGGCACCTACACCTACAAAGGGCATCTGACCAAGCAATCTCTAGGTAAAGCCTACGGGATTCCCGTGAGAGAAATTGAAATGCTCATCGCTTCTCAGATTTAAAGGCCATGAAATCGGAATTCTCAGAATCCAATTTTGTTCGCATCAGTTTTATCAACTGGGCTCTCACACTACCCCTGCTTATACTGTTTGCCTGGCCATACTACTACGCCGCTAGAGCTTTAGGCTTAGACCAAAGTTTCCGGTATATCGGAGCATTTATGTTTGCGATGCCCTTCTTACTCACCATTATTCATGGTCACGTTACCATGGCCCTCGGGTCCATACATCGCTATCGCTATTATGACTGGTTAGAAGAAAAACCCTATAGCTTTGGGCTTTTCTTTCATCCCGCACTCATTAAAACGCGATTTCGCATTGTATTTCTTATCGTGAGTCTACTTTTTTTACCCTTCGGTTATGCCTTAGGGCTATAGAAAGCTAGATAGGTTTTCCCGTTACAATGGCATCCACCACACTAGGATCAAGTAAAGTTGAGGTGTCTCCCAACTGATCTACTTCGTTGGATGCAACTTTTCTTAAAATACGACGCATTATTTTTCCAGAGCGTGTTTTGGGCAAGCCAGGTACAATCTGAATCTTGTCTGGTTTAGCAATGGGTCCAATAATTTTGGTTACCAAATCCAGTAATTCCTTCTTGAATGCAGCCTCATCACTCACCTCTCCATCACAAATCATGAAGGCATAAACCCCCTGACCTTTTATGTCATGAGGATATCCCACGATGGCGGTTTCTACCACTCTTGGATGTTCATCCAGAGCATTTTCAATTTCTGCGGTACCCAAACGATGCCCCGACACATTTAAGACATCATCCACTCGTCCAGTAATACGATAATATCCGTCCTCGTCTCTTCGGCAGCCATCTCCTGTAAAATAGTATCCCTTATAAGTGGATAGATAGGTCTGTTTATAACGCTCATGATCACCATATACCGTACGAGCTATGGAAGGCCAAGGATGTTTAATACACAAATTCCCTTCTACCCCATTACCTTCAATTTCTTGTCCATTTTCATCCATGAGTACCGGAAACACTCCAGGTAAAGGTAAGGTGGCAAAGCCGGGTTTGGTTGGAGTTACTCCGGCCAGAGGTGAAATAAGTATACCGCCTGTTTCCGTCTGCCACCACGTATCTACAATGGGGCATTGCTCATTTCCGACATGTTTATTGTACCAGTGCCAAGCCTCCTCGTTTATGGGCTCGCCTACACTTCCCAAGACCTTAAGTGAGCTTAAATCGTATTTTTTAACAAAATCTAGGTCAAAAGACATAAGTGCTCGAATAGCTGTAGGCGCCGTATAGAAGTGAGTGACCTTATATTTTTCTACCACTTCCCAAAACCTACCGGCATCAGGATAGGTGGGCGTTCCCTCAAAGATGATACCCGTCGTTCCGGTGAATAAGGGCCCATAAATGATATAGCTATGCCCAGTAATCCAACCCGCATCTGCGGTACACCAATACACATCATCGGCCCCCACTTGAAACACATTTCGGAAAGAGTATGAAGTATAAACCATGTACCCTCCGCAGGTATGAACCACTCCTTTGGGTTTTCCGGTAGAACCAGAAGTGTAGAGGATAAATAACGGATCTTCGGCATCCATCTCTACGGCCTCATGATGACGAGAGGCATTTCGAATCAAATTATGCCACCAGTAATCTCGACCTTCCACCCAATCAATATCTCTATTGGTTCGCTGACAAACGATCACATTTTCTACACTTGGACTCGTCTTAAGTGCTTCATCCGAAATATCTTTCAATGGAACGTGTTTATCACCACGACGCAATCCGTCGTTGGTAATGAGCATTTTAGCTTCACAATCGTTAATACGTTCACTTAGAGATTGAGCAGAAAATCCAGCAAAAACAATCGAATGTACCGCCCCAATTCTAGCGCAAGCCAAAGCGGCAATGATCAGTTCGGGAGTCATGGCCATATAAATACATACCCTATCCCCTTTGGTAATACCTTTACTCTCGAGCACATTTGAAAATCTACAAACATCTTCGTGAAGTTGCCGATAGGTTATGGTACGGCGAAAGGAATCCGGGTGATTGGGTTCAAAAATAAAAGCCGTTTTATTTCCAATCGTGTTTAAATGTCTATCTA